>Ga0182024_10005398_pt1 | contig 28708 bp, 12 predicted proteins | sample P32metaG_FD_120480 | JGI IMG/M metagenome (GOLD analysis project Ga0182024, IMG submission 120480) | Permafrost microbial communities from Stordalen Mire, Sweden - P3-2 metaG (Illumina Assembly) | ecosystem: Environmental > Terrestrial > Soil > Wetlands > Permafrost | place: Sweden: Stordalen...
AATGCTGGAAGAGGCGATGCTGGAAGAGGCGATGCTGGAAGAGGCGATGCTGGAAGAGGCGATGCTGGAAGAGGCGATGCTGGAAGAGGCGATGCTGGAAGAGGCGATGCTGGAAGAGGCGATGCTGGAAGAGGTCGTGGTACTGGAAGCGGTTTTCTCCGGCGCCCCTATAGTCGAAAACGAATAGAGCGCGCTCCCTTGAATCCAATCATATAGATCAGGTGAGCCTGCGTCAGGCAACGCGTTGCCGTTCAGACACGTCACGTCGCCGCCGTTACCGTTTGTGTAGTTCCATTGGTTCTCTGCCGTCCACTTCTCAGCGACCAAACTCCAGTTTGTCATTGTGGCATTGCCGGTGAGCCCTCCGATCGTCCACCAGAACATTGGTTGTTCTCCTTGGGTCCAGCCCGGATAGTCGTTCGGATCGTTGGTACTTGAGCATGAACTCCGGAGAGTGTCGTTCCGAAATACATCGTTGTGGTATCCGCCGTAGACCGGATCCCAAAGAGTATTGTTGATCCAAGTGAGGTCCTGGTCAGTCCAGCTCAACAGCGTTGAGTTTCCCGTGAGAGCGTAGAGCTCTGCGAGCCCCATCGCGCCCCAGATGTTCTCGTTCGCTCCCTTGCGGCAGTCCTCGAGCCCCGTAAGATTCGCATAGACAGACCGCATGAATCCGAGCGACCCGCTTGGCCCACCGCAATCGGTAGAATCCGGACCTCCCTGCAAGGTGTTCGATACATCGTCCCATAGGTACCGATGAGCGAATGAAGCCGCAGCGTTCATGCGGGTCAAATAGGACGCGTTTCCCGAAACACTCGTCCACTCGCCCGTGGCCCAAAGATACGAACCTATGCTCGTCTCTATGTCTACGTCCCCTGATTGCAGCCCTGTGCAGGGGGTGTAACCGACCTCGACAATGCCGTCCGTCACGTTCCAGAACCGGTCGTTGAGCAGCTGTTCTTCGGCGTCCGCATGCTGTAGCCACTGCGATGACCCGTTCAGTCGATAGAGGTCCAAGAAGTCAATCTCGAACATCGCATTATCCTGAGTTATCTGGTCGCAGGTCGACCTTGCCCAGTTTGGATCATACGTATCGTAGAAGCCGCCCGTTCCTTGGTCCCAGGCGTGGTCCCAGAATTGGTCGCTCGTCGTTGAGGCCCAGAGGAGGTATGTCTGGTTCCCAGTAGCTTCGTACAGTTGCAGCAGCCCCGCGACTATGAGTGCGTTGCCCAGGGTGCTGTACTGCGTGGAGGTCACGATCGTCCAGTCGCTCGATATCGAGTAGAAGTAGGCGCCAGAGGTCCGGTTCAGGAGACTAGTGTGAATCCTGTTCGCCAGCGATACGGAAAGATTCAGGTAGGGAATTGGAGTAGTCGAAGTTGTGAGTCCGGTCACTGTCGAAACAGCCACCTCACCCGCAGCCCGACTCGCTGCCGAGGTTGCAACTGGGATTGCTGTTAGCAACATTGCAAGCACCCAGTAAACCGACAGCCTGCGCATGAACCGAGACCCGCCGAATCTTAACAGCAACCCCCACCGACTCACAAGTCAGACTCGCCTTCGCCTTTTATGGATTCTTGCCTTTCAGATCCCATTAGCCTGCACCCAATCAGATAGAGTGAACCATTCGTAACTGATGACTGGGTTCTGACCAGAAGATGGGGTAGTTCTAGACGCGGAGCCTAAGAAGGACATCGGTCTTCTGAGGAGGCATCTCGGAAAGAATCCGGCCTTGAACGTCGTAAACATCAAAAGCAAGTAGTAGGGTCCTGAACTCTGGGCTCCAATAACGCGGATCCCACTCGAGGACGACGCTCCTTATTCGTCCTTCCTCAATCATTCGCTTAGCTCCCTTGAATATTAGAGGCTCCGCACCCTGCGCGTCGACCTTTAGCAGGTCGATAGTCTCGTCTTGAAAGCATTCGTCGAGAGTCACGCTCCTGACTCGGATGCTCTCGCGCCCCGTGTGCCTGACAATCGAGTTATCTCCGTCGAAGGTATCGCTTTTCCAAAGGGTGGCTCCTCCGTCGGAATCTGAAACGCAAGCTTCGTTGATCTCGACATTCTTGAAAGCGCCATGTTGGACAGACTTGTGGAGAAGTGCCGCTGAAGTTGGATCAGGCTCAAAGGCGAAGACGCGTCTTGCGCGCCTTGCAGCCAAAAGAGCATACCAACCCACGTTCGCCCCAACATCGACAACAACGTCTCCCCGTGCGAGAACCGACTTGAAGACCCTGGTGACGTCTTCCTGAAAATATGTACCTCTTACCCAGATCGAGCGAGATATGGCTTTGTCCCGCGGATTGACGAAGATATCGAAGCCCTCTCTCGTCTTCGCCAGGATAGGCCGATTTGACTTGGCTAATGCAGCCCATTCCGTGTCACGAACTCTCTTAATCTTCTCTGTTGAAAACGACCTATACCGGAGGACATTCTTACCGTATCGAACAATGTCCATAGTTAACGGACCGAGTCATCAATCCTTGGATTAATCCTTTGAATAGCTACCGTTGAGGTCTATTCCTGAAGAATTCCTTCGAGACGAAGGGCCGTGACCTCCCACGTGAAGTCGCGAAGAACTCTAGCCCTAGCGTTGGCTCCTAATCGCGCTCGCAGGTCTTCATCGGACAGCAGTGTGCGTAAAGCAAGTGCTAGCTCATTGACGTCGCCTTCTTTGACCAGAAGGCCAGTGATTTTGTCAGTCACGGCCTCGGGAATCCCACCCGAGTATGTTCCTACAGACGGGCGCCCCATCAAGCCGGCCTCTAGGAACACCGTCCCAAAGCCCTCCACGTCGTCCTTCATCGTCCTCGATGGCATCGCGACGAAATCGCACTCTCGATACCTCTCATACAGGGCATCGCCTCTTAGGCTGCCGTAGAACGTCACATGGTCCGCCAGATCGAGCCTTGTGACGAGGTCCACAAGCCTAGGTCGCTCCGGGCCGTCTCCGACAATCTCCAGCCGAGCGTTCGGATAGTCCGGCAATAGTATCCTAAAAGCCTGGATGAGATCGTCTACGCCCTTTCGCCTTACCAGTCTCCCGACGAAAAGGATTTTTCCTGCCGATTCTCTGCTCGGTGTAGGGGCCGTATCTTGCGTTCGGCTCGAATCTATACTTGGGGGGAGTATGTCCACTTTTCCGCTGACGAACTTGTGAAGAAGTGAGGCGGTATAGAGCGAGTTGGCAGCTACCCGGTTGGCGAGGATCTGGGAGGTAAGCGCAAGTGACCTCCCCAGCAAGCTACGCCGAGCTTGCAGGACATCCTTTCCGTAGAACAGTATCGCGCTTCTCCTGCCCGTGAGCCTGCAGTAGAGGAGCAATAGGTTCCCCAGGAGAGTGATGCCTCCACTGAGGAGAAAAACAGAGTCGATAGAATCATCCATCATAATACGTTCCGTGTACCGGAACGCTTGAGGCAGTGCCGAGATTCTCGAAGGACTCTTGTGCAGCGCGGCGCCGTTGAATGACTCTCTGGCAAATTCGTATCCGGGTGCGAGTGCTTCGATTTCAACGAAATGACCCTCCTTGGTCAGCTCCTGCACGTAACCCCGAACTCGACCCTCCACCCCTCCTATATTCTCCGGTGGGTCGAAGGTAATGATCAGGAGTCTCAAGTTGTCATTTTCCCCGAGTGATACGAAACGCCGTCGAGGGAACATCGCCGTCGCTCGCATTATAAGGGCTGTGGAGAGAACCGAATCAAGAGAGAAGGCGTGCGTCTTCAGCTTTTTTTAGCGATGCCGGTCTAGATTTGTCACAACACGAATAATTCAATCGTTGACATGACCGAGTGGACGAGAAGGTCAGGCATATCAGCCCGGTCGGATTGATCTATCAGAGGCTCGAAGCCTTCAAGAGACGAATATCGCATTACTATGGACAGCATTTCTTTCAGGATCTACGTCTTCGAAGTTTCGCCCGGCCAAGCGTTCCGATGACTGCGACCGCAATCAGGCTAACCGCCGCCACCGTAACAATCAAGACGACTGTGTAGTTGGGCGTCGCGGTTGAAATCGAGATGGTGACGGCACTAGAAGCGCTCGTGGTGATGCTCGACTGCGTCGCCGAGTTCGTCCCTGTAGACGATGCTGTCGCTTGAGCAATCTGTATGACTGGTGCCGAGTACGTGGACTTCACCATGAGGTAGTTTGACCCCGCGTCGTCATACACTGCGGGAGCAGCGGCAGCCACCCACGCGCTGTACGTCGTGTAGTAACTCGAGCTTGATATGCTCGTGTTGGTGGGCTGGGCGATGTATACCTCTTTAGGCAGCGAAATGTAGTAGAACGTCACATTGAGGGTCTCAGAGGTCTTGGTCACCGCTGAGAACCTGATGTAATTCGTCTGTATGGCGCTGATGGTGATGTTCCCGTTCTGAGAAACCACTCCGAAGGTCAAAGACGGATTGCTTGCAGAACCCATGGAAAAGTCGGTGAAGTTGACGTGAGAATCGGAGCCCAGGCCGTAGTTGAGGCTGTCACCGTACAGATCGCCCGCCCACTTGACATAGGTGTTGTACGCCACGCTCCGGTAGTTGTACGTGCTCGAAAGGTGGACAGTTCCCGTGTTGGCGAAGACGCCAGGTACAAAGACTAACAAGAGCAGAAATACTGCGAGAAAGCAAAAGACGCGCTTTGGCATTGTCGAAGTTTTGAACTTCTGATTGACGGATGTGAACGCCATTTGGCTTCCTCTATTCCACGATTATTACCCTGGTCGGGGATGTCTGCGAAGGTTGCAAGTAGAGTGGCATCCAATCCTGCACAGGTATTGTTACATCAAGTACAACGTCTCCACTTCCACTCGCTACAACTGCCTGTGAATTCGCGTCATTGGCTTGCCAGGAGCCGGGCGTTGCGAAGAACGCCCGAGATAATCCTAGTTGAATATTTTCTGTAGCGGCGTTTGTATTTGAGAACCAGATAAGCTTGCTTCCACTCGGAGTTCCACAGACGGATATGACTACTGGTGGACTGCCGCCTTCACCATTGCTATTCAAAGGTGCGGCCCAGTCGGTGCGTTGCACGTAGCGTGGAAGATACAGCGCTGGTGTGGGTTGACCTCCTGCCCAGAGAACGGCGTTGAGGGTAAGGTAGGCGAGACCAGACGAGAGTCCATCCGAAGATCCATCTCCGTTAGAGCTATCTCCCACTCCAAAGCCGTCTCCATAATAGCTTGCGTAGAGCGTAATGACTTTTCCAGAGCCATAGTTGTTGATGTAGCCGTAGCCTTTAGGCAGGGCTGCGTTCAGGTCGGCTTCAGCGTAAGGTCGAGTTATTGGATGACCGTACGGGATCGCGACCGCAGTTGTTCCTATTCCCGTCAGGCTGCTAGGCGCTCCGCTAGAAGTATAGAGGATGAGGTTCCCTCCCGCGCTTACATAACTCTCTAAGAGCGCCAGGTCGGCCGTGTTATCAGGGTCCTCATTGCCATCTGGAATTCCTACGACGACGTCAAAGTTGGAAAGAGTCTGTCCGGAGATTGAGGAATATGAATCAGCCCCCCATAGGTGACATATCGCGCACAATCCAGACCAAGTTGAAAGGTCGCCGTAGCTGTGGTCAATGACCAGGGCTTTGATTGCGTCCTGCTCGTAACCAAAGAACCCACCGACGTAAGGCATGTTGCTGTAGAGAGATGCGAAATGATTCCACGAGGTTGCTTCCACCTGTGCTTGAATGGAGCCGGGGTCGGTATCTGCTTCCATAATCGGATAATGAGCGAAAGTGGGAACTATACCGGTCCAGAAGTTCAGAACCGTCGGCGCTGTTGCTGCTTCATAATAACCCGAGCGTCCAGGATTGGAACTATTGTCATTTGGATTTGCGAAGTTGAAATATGGGCAGCAAGTTATTGCGCCACCAGAACCGAGCAGCACCTGTCCAGCTGAAGGATCATAGATGCTGGAAGATGTCACTTCCAGAACTGAAGAGTAATAGTTAGGAACGAGTCGGAGTACACTCAGTGGCATGGCTGTCCTAGCGAAAGCCTGCGTCTTTGCCTGAACCGCTGCTAACAGCTGATACTCAAGATTCGCATTTGAGGCGGCCATGTATACCGAGAATGAGCTTGTTTCTGTCACTGTCAACCCTCCGTGATGATAGCTCTGAACATCAGTGGCCATCGTTACAGCGGGCTCGCAGGTCGAAGGCGTATAGTCTGCGGTTGCACCTATCAACGACCAGAGCAGGCATGGAGTGTTATCTGAATTGTGTAGCCCGGAAGAGGTCACGTCATTTAGGTAGAGTCCGAGAGGGCTGTTGACGTATCGGACATAGGTGTTCATGTTGTGACCACCTGATGCTCCCTCTGCTCCTCCATAGTTGACGGGATGATCCGCATTTACCCAGCCGGCGATACCGAGCAGATTCTCAAGCCCGACGTTCGCGTCAATCTGAGAGTACATCCAGAGCCATTCAGTTACGAGCTCTGGTGCGTCAATCACTATTCCGTTGTATCCGTATGACTGGGCGGGTGAAAGCGCCCCGCTGGCGAGATAATACTCTTGCTCATTTGGGTACAGGGTTGCCAGATACCCGCGCCCCAGGTCATAGAATTGCGTAGCATAGCCCCAGCCGTAGGTAGGCCCAAGAACACCTCCGCCACCAGCGGAGAATCCTTCCAGAATTGTAAGTAGATTCGGAGTGTAGCCGTCAGAACCGTCTTGCCAAGGATAGACCTTGAATCCCTGCGATAGGTAGTAACTTATCTCGCTTGGCGATACAGACGGCTGTCCGAATGCGACCAGCGAATAGGTGTTTATTCCCTTGGAGGCGAGCACCCCTGATATTGATGTCGCCGTTGGGACGACAATTCCGCTTGGCTGTATGCCTACCATGAAGATTGCACTAGCCACTTCTGAGGCGGCAGCACCCCACGATGCTCCGCCGTTCGAAGAAACCAATGCCTCGAAACCGGAAGGGACAGATGGGTCCGATGGTCTAGTCCAGTATGTTGCTATGATGATCGCAGAACCATTCGGGGATGAGAAAACTATCCAATATTTCGTATTGGCTTGAACTGCCACCGACGTTGTAACTGGGATTATTATGCCAGAGTAGAAATACTGAAAGGCAGTGTTGAAATTGCCACTCCCCATAGGAGACGCCATATCAGCGCCTGTTCCAGAACCGTCGTCAGGATAGATTGCAGCTGTTACAATCCCTCCCAATGCAAATACAAAGATAGAATTGACCATCGCGCTTTGTGAAAGAGTAAATGGCTGTGCTACCAAGTCAGTCGTACTGATGCTGGTTTCAACAGTGTTGTCATACGGACTTCCGAGCATCTCCTGCGACGTTATGGCGCCGAACGCGAGGTCTGTGGGTCCCTGGCTGAAGAACGACCAGCTGCTCCCGCTGTCCGTGGTTCCCAGCGCGAGGTTCCGGAAGGGACTCACGCACCTCTCGCAGTCATAGGCGCTGGTCGAGGCTGTGGGGGCGCTCCAGACGATCCAGTAGGGCGTGCCCGCCGTCACCGGGAAGCTGACTGTCGCCGACCAGAAACCGACCAGAGGGAGTATCCCGCTGTCGACCGTCGCTGTCGCGATGGCGCTGCCAGTTGGGTTGGCGAACTCGGGCGCAGGGGCAGACTCGTCGCTGAGGTACAGGGCGATTAGGACCGGCGTGCCCGACGGGTAGTAGCCCGATACCGGGGCGGCTCCCTGGGCGTTGTTCATCTTGAGCTTCACCTGAGTGATGGTTTCCGTGAAGTTGGGGACGATCCTGACGGCGATCTCGTCGCTGCCGCCTATCCCGCCATGGCCGTCCTGGAGTGTGGTCGTCGTACTCACGTAGTCGAGCACCCTGTACTGGGAGAAGTCAGAGAGCGCGAGTTCCCCTAGCCAGTACACGGAGCTCCCGCTGGGCCCCGCCTTGGCCGGATTGATCTTGCATCCCCTGATGAGGACCAAATACGCCGACGTCGCTCCTGCGTTGCCGCTCTCCGAAATCGAGATCTTGTAGCTGTGCCCTGCGACTATGCTGACGGGGCCGGGCAATTGCAATGGAACCAAGCCCGTTATCCCGTGGGAGTTGTAGTACTGGGTGGCTGGTGCTGTCCCCAACACGATCCCGGTCGTAGTGTCCGTAAGGGTGAACGAGGCGGAGTAGGGCGGCAGCATGTACTCCATGTCGGAGCAGTTGTGCGTGGCTGCTTGAGGAAAACTGAAGCTCTCGGAGTTCTTTACCTTAAGATTGAACACTGGCCCGGAATAATCGTCTCGCTCTACCTTTCTTACCAGTCTGAAAACATGAGTATCAGAGACCCAACCGTATGTGTTGCGTCTTCGTGAGAGTGCTGGCCATTGTTCCCGTAACAGGTCGGCCATCTCTGGCTGGCCTTGTACATGAACCTCGAATGCCTTCTTCCTCTTGTCGTAATACGTGCCTGTCAGAAAGCCGAGCCTCTCAAGTAGCAATTGAACCTTGTAGGAGAGTTGCTTCGAGACGCTTGTCATTCTATAGCCGAACGGCGACCTTGAACCGTCACCACGCCAGTAGCACCTGATGAGGGCCTTTTGTTTATCCCTGTTGGAGTATAGCATCCAGTGTGGAATGTCTTTGTTGCGAGCGCCCAGACCAAAGAGAACTGCGAACAGCCTCCCGAGAAGCGCCGAATCGACTCGGATCTCCACAGTCCCTTTAGCCGGTCTTCGAACTGCCTTTGCATCAACCGCAAAGAGTTCTTTGAGGAGTTGGGTGACATCTTCCACATACTCCTGCTCATTTATGTTGAAAGTGAAGTTCAAACCCCCAACCCTACCATTTTTCCGAGCTATGTTTCCCTCGGCGAGGTAATAGCCCACAAGCGAGTAAAATCCATCTGTTAAACCGATTTCGTTCTTAATGGGTTTCGTTTTAGCAGGCATCGCCTCGGTTCCGTTCTTGTAGATTCTCGGTTGATAGAACGAACCGTCAGATGTAACTCTGCCATTGAGATAGTCCGAGACACGGATCGATCTGATGTCAGATTCCTTCATTATGCGTGGAACCACGACGATATCTCCTGCTACGATTTCGATCGCAGGAATCCATTGTGGTTCGTCAGAGAGAAGCCCGCTTCTTGTGAGCCTGCCTGTTTTCCGTGAAATCCTCCGTCTTATGGCATAGATTGGATGCTCTGGAGTCGAAACGATTGGAAGGCTGGATTGCCTTACGAATACCTTGACCATTTTGCCTTCATAATGCCGGCTGTATACCCGTTCGACTTCCTCAAAGTTGCCATTATGGCTCAGCACCTTATCTCCTGGCCGAATCTCGCTGATCGGTTTGACCGATGGGTTAGCTATGACATCCTGACTTGGAGGAACACACCAGGGAACCAGGCAGTTGATCTGGTAGCTCGAGGCAGCCACGAAGGTCCCGTTCCCCACGAGGCTGGTGTCTCCCGATATGCCGAAGGGGAATATCGTAAGGTCGTTTCCGCTCCCGTCCTTTACCCAGACCACCGGAGAGCCTGCGTTCCCAGAGAGACCGGGCGGCGGGGTGTACGAGGCCGTGGCGTTAGGGTCGACGAAGCTCGTGTAGAGGTTGATGTAGATGAGGTAGAAGTCCCCCGAGGTGCTCGCCGGACTGCTGACGACGATCTGGTAGTACCCTCCGGCGAGCGGGGACACCGGTGTGAGAGTGATGAAGTCCGTCCACCCGGCCGAAGTCGGCACCTGCTTGGGCGAGAAGGTGCCGGTGGCGAGCAGATCGGTCCCAGTGCTGTCGTACAGGGTCACCAGCACCGGAGCCGTCGGGCTGCCCACCTGGCGCATGCACAACGCGATCTCGATCCTCGACTGCCCAGCTGGGATGGAGAAGTTCATAGCCATCGAGCCGGTCGTCTGAAGTGGAAGGTCCACCTGACCTGTCAGTTCGTCTCCTGGAAACCCGCATGCCACTACCCCGCCGAAGATGAGTGGAATTACGGTGGAGGGGACAAACGCGCTCATCTGCATCGACTAACTCGCAGGGGTCACGGTTGGGTCAGCTCAACCTGAATGACTAGGTAATTAGGTGAACCCGAGACCGAAACGACCTTTATCGCTATCGAGTCCCCAGCCGACACGGCCGTATTTGCTAGAGAACCGCCATCCTGCCACGTCGCGGCCGAGGAAATTGTTATGTCGGTCGAGAGAAGGTCTGTAGAACCATCGTAAGCCGTGATTACACTTCCCGTTCCTGAGTCTTGGTACCCCTTCACTGACGTGACGGTGCAAGCGAAAGGAGCTCGCCAGATAACGATTGTCTGAGGGATGGGCGATAAGATGGCACCACCCTTGCTGAACACCTGTTGCTTTGGCAGGGTGTAGTACGATGTTCCATCATCGAGCCTCATCTGTAACAGGTCAGAACGGAAATAGATCGAGCCTTCCCTATGAGGAGGGTCCGATGTCAGAGACGGAAGTTGAACGCCGTTCGCATCGAACGTCGGGTCGCCCGGACCTGAAGATGCTGCCTGAGCAGTTCTAGTGGTGGTATAGGACCCATCTGGAAGTCTCAGCAGGGTATAACCAGTCACAGAAGCCACGACGACGGCACCAGCTACACCCATCGTCAGGAACTTTCGTCTCCTTGCATCCTTGGCTTCGTCGGGCAGTTTCTCTCCATCGCTCAACGGGAAAACTCTTCGGAACCAACACTTGCCTCTCTAAGAGCTTTTCGAAAATCCATGGTAGGCTGGAAACCCAGTATCGTCTAGAACCAAAGAGAAGACGAAGATGAAGATGAAAGAGGTGGAATCCAGCTCATCGTCAGCTCGTCTACCCTGACCAACCCAGATTTCGTGCGTGGTCGTCCAGTCAGATTCGCCAGAGGTCCCTCCACTTTCTTCCTGGGGGCGTCAGGATGAGAAGAGCGACGACGCGATGGGGCAGATTTTGGGAAAAGTCTCCCTTATCGCATTCTGGAAGCTGAACGAGGTAGCGGGAGGTTGAGAGAAATCAAACCCTCCCGCATCTCAGTGTTCCTCCTTGAGGTTCTTGTCCGAAAGCATCAGCTTCAGTCCGTCGTCCAGGGTGTATTTCGCTTCGAATCCCAGCTCACGCTTCGCTTTTGAAGTGTCTGCGAGTGTGTGCATCACGTAGTTTTTGACCGGCATGGGCACGTAAGATGGCTCCAGGTGTATTCCGATTCTGTCCATCACCTTCCCCACCATCTGGTTGACCGAGTAACTCTTCCCCGTCCCGACGTTGTAAATCCCCGTTTTGGCAGACTCGGCCGCCTTGACACAAGCGTCGACTACATCCTTGACGTAGACATAGTCCCTGGTCTGAGTACCGTCGCCGTAGATGACCGGAGCCCTTCCCTCCTGAAGGTCCCAAATGAACTGAGAAACTAGGTTGGCATATGTTCCTTTAGATCGCTCCCTGGGGCCATAGACAGAGAAGAACCTCAGACAAGTGGCCTCCAGCCCGAACATTTTTGTGTAGAGTACGGTCAGGCGTTCTGCGCTGAGCCTCGCTTCGGTATAGAAGTCTGTGATCATGGGAACCATGTCTTCACTCTGTGGCGTCGGGTGTCCATTGTACACCGACGAGGATGATGCAACGACAACCCGTGAGTTGTTCCGTTTGGCGAACTCGAGAACCTTCATGGTACCATCAACGACCTTGTGCACCAAATTCCGATTTTCCTTGTACATCGGCGTCGATGAATACATGCCCAGGTGGAAGATGACATCAGGGCGGAAATCGACCTCGAAGATGTCCTCCGTATCCAGCACTCTCAGCTGAATCTTGTCCATGTATTCCTCTATGTTGCTGACCAAACCCGTGTGCAGGCTGTCCATCACGAAAATTACGTTGTCGCCGGCTAGCTGCTCCACCAGGTTGGAGCCTATGAACCCAGCTCCGCCCGTGACCAGGATATTCTTCCCCTTCATGCGAACATCCCCCGCATCTCCGCGCGCATCGGTTCCACCCGCTCGGGCCTTACATCGGCATTAATGAACGCCGCGTCTCGTCCGCATCTTCCGTGGCTCGAGAGACCCGCAAAACAGGGCTCTCGTTTGTCCCTCACAGCCAGTTCTCCAGCATGAAGAGCCTAATGTCCTTGTCGATCTCCAGGGTGATCTCGTACCGCTCAATCTTCTTCGTCAGTCTTCATCCGCTCAGCCTCCAGACCATCCGCGACGAAGTGTCGCTGCCGTTAGCTGCCACCAGTCCCTCGCAGCCCTTAGTCGGGCCATCTAAAATACGCCTTAAACCGACTGTATTTGTTATTTAGCGTCGGAATCGACCTAATCGGAGCCTGATTCGCTCAATTAATAGTTTTGTCCGTACGGGTTCAGCAAAGCCTCGGCAGCCACTAGGCCTACACTTCGGTGTCGTTCCAACGCGGTTGCAATTTTCCGAACAGCCGAACCGATTCTTTGGATGAGATATTGGAACTTTTCAAAACCTTTTTAGGAAACTTTAGCCGCTTTTCCATTCGATTATCTGTGCCAAAGATGGAAGTGAGAGGATTCAAAAAGCCCGAAGAGACGAGAATGTTCGACAAGGGCAAGCTGGAGCTCGTGAAGATCGGGGGGGGTATGGTAGGCCGCGCAGAATTTCAGCCGGGATGGAAGTGGTCGAAGTCGGTAAAGCCGTTGGCGAAGACCGATAGTTGCGAGGCGCCACACTTTCAGTACCACTTGTCCGGGACGCTGCGGATAAAGATGGATGACGGTACGACGAAGGATGTGAAGGCAGGGGAGATTTCTTTCGTACCACCTGGTCATGATGCTTGGGTCGTGGGCAAAGAGCCTGTGGTCGTCGTTGACTTCCAGGGAATGATCGATTATGCCAAGTCCTCATCGAAGTAGGTAAATCGGTCAGCGTCTCTCCCGGCGACTGGACGAGTCAAGCCGATGAGCTTGGGACAATATCTCCTTCACGTTCTAATTCGTATGCAGAATTTCCCAGAAGGTTGATTCGACCGCGATGATGTCGAATGAAGTCATAACGAAGTGCAAGGACTTGTTGCAACCATCACGCTTTTTTCTGTGAAGTGGGTTTCCTGCCCCAGAATTCGCCTGCCCGCAATGAATTCCAAAATTCTTATAATCAAGCGTACGAGACTTGTATCTATGGCAAGCACCATGGCTGAAGAACTTGGCCACCTAAAGAACCATATCAAGTATCCCGCGAATCGGGCTCAAGTAGTTGCTGCCTGCAACAACATGTCCGATGTACCAGCCGCCGACAAAGACTGGGTCTCCAAGAATCTTCCAGAAGGGACCTACCAAAGTGCAGATCAGGTCGTGGCCGCGCTCCTAAAGAAAGCCTAGGACCATTCCCAGGCAAAGCGGCCCAATTCCTTTTTTTCATGACTCGGAAGGCCTGTTCGGTCTGACTATTCAGGTCCCGACCCCTTGGCCATCTTCCCCAGAAAGTAGACCCTGACCACTAGGAACCCGAAGAAGACCATCAGGTAGTATTCTTCGTCCGGCGGCGGAGATATGTGCGTGACTATCCACGCGCTAACTGCCTCAGCAACTCTAGTAAGCAGGTCGTACCCATATGGGTGCAGCCCCTTGCAAGTCTAAACGGTCGGCGTCCGCATTTCGGACAGCGAGAATGATTCCGGGCGCCGTCAGAGTACGCTAACTCTGGACGGCAGCTCCCGGGGCTGAATGGGCCGCTTCTCATCATCATGAGCTTCACAAGGTGAATCTGATCAGTAATGAAACTAAGGAATTACAGGTGTTGCAAGCCGTCAGCGCGACTCTGGGACATTTCTACAAAGAATCAATGAGGTTGGCCGACGGCGGGGACTGCCTAGCCACCGCAAACTTCAATTACCTTGTCCGCGATTATCGGAATGGTCGACGTGGTCGAGAACCTGAAGGGAGTAAGATCACCTCCGTCGGTCGGAGTTGCGCCGCAGCACTCCCCGCTCTTTCTAGATGATGTATCCAACTGAGCGGTGTTGACAAACCATCCCACACCCTTGCTAACTGCTCTCTCGACTAACGATTCGAGACGATCTCTTCATAGATTCCCTCGAGTTGGGCCGCAGCCAAATCCCAGGTGAACTTGGTTGCGACTTTTTGTCTTGCAGCCTCACCTATTCTCTTGGCCAACGAAGCGTCGCCTAGGAGATTGAGAATCGAGCTTGTGAGACCTGGAGAGTCTTCGGGAGCAACCAAGATACCATCGACTCCGTTTTCAATGATCTCAGGCAACGCCGCGACATTGAACGCGACCACGGGCCTGCCGCATGCCATCTCTTCCACCACCGCGAGTCCGAAGGGCTCGTAAGACGAGGGATGCACGCAGAGCCACGCAGAATTGATCAGCGAGACGAGGTCCTCGTGGGGGACTCCGCTCAGAAACCTGACGTTCTCTGAAATGCCTAGCCGTTCCGCGTCTCCTCTGAGTCGAGCCTGATACACTTCATCGTAAGGGCGTCCCACGTTTACGTAGACCAGGTTCGGCCACTCTTTTAGTATCGCGGGTAGGCATTGGATTATCCTCCATTGTCCCTTCCTCGCCTGGATCGCGCCGATCGACAAGATGATCCTTTCGAAACTTTCAAGGCCATACTTCGCCAGAACCTCAGGAGATTGACCTGACGGTTTGAAATCACCGATGTTGACGCCGTTGTAGGCCACGACCACCTTCTTGGGGGAAACACGCTGGTGGTTGATGATGTCCTTCCGGGTGGCCTCACTGACTGCCACTACTCGGTGGCTGAAGTTAATCCCGACTTTCCGCATCAAAGCTGGCCTGAGCGGACGCAGGGGTTCGTCGCCGTGCGAGTGCACAACCACCGCTCGACCGAGAGCTCTGCCGAGAAGGAGTGACGGCAATGCTGCCGTGGAATGGACGTGAACGACTTCAGGCCTCTCCTTTTTAATAACATCAAGAGCGACACGAAGATTGTCTCTGGAATAGTTCCGAACGGTGTGCACCACCAGGTGATCGTTGACCCAGACCGTCTTGTTGGCCTCCCCTCTACAGACAAAGTGAACCGTCAACCCGCGTCTAGAGAGCGCCAACGACATGTTGTAGGCGGCTATGCCTATTCCTGTAGGCCTCTCGCTGGGGACGGGCTTGTCGACAAAGACGGCCACCCTCAATTGTCAACACAGCCTCCGGAAAAGAGGGAGCGAAGAAACACCCCGCAGGCCATCGCGGAGGTTCAGTCGTTGGATGCGGCCGAATGAGAGGCATAAACGGGAAAACGTGAGGAAGGAATGCATGGCGTCAGATACCGCCTGATTGCTTCCCATTTATAGCATGTAGTTGCTCGGAGTGCAGTGCCGGAACGACCGAGGTATTGAGAAGCGGTGTCGGAATCAACAGGGAAAGGAGGCAGACCTGCTGTTGTTTTCGTTGATATTCGACCGTGCCTGCGTCATGCGTGGGCCTCATGGACTTCGACAGAAGCACCCTCGACTATCTGTGTTGAAGGATCCGGCCAGATTCGATTCAGTGAACCCCAAACTTTTGAATACGGCTCATTAGCACGCCATGCGAAAACCCTTGGGAAAAGTCTCGCTGAGAAGAGGTCAAAAAAGGGAGAATCTGAACCAAGCTGTTGAAGATGACAGCTGACATTACGATCATAGTTCCGAGCTATAACAGATGTAATTATCTCAGTTTGGCTTTAGGGAGCGCGCTCAATCAGACCGTCAGAGATTATGAGGTCCTGGTGGTAGATGATGGCTCGACGGACGATTCTGTGGTCATGGTCGAGCGGATGCAGAAGGAGGATTCACGGTTGCGGATTCTGGTCCACCAGATAAACAAGGGAGTGTCGGCCGCGCGTAACACTGGCATTCAGGACTGCAGATCAAAGTATGTCACCTTTTTGGATTCTGATGACCTGTTCGCTCGGGAGAGAGTCGAGAATCTTTGTTCAAGACTTGAGGCGGGGCAAGAGCGCTCTGTCGTCTATAGCGATTGGGTAAGAGTGGGGACGGAAGAAGCAACTGTACACGCGGAACAGGCCCGAGCATCATTCAGGCCGGAGGGAATGATATTCCCTTATCTTCTGGCTGGCAGTTTTCGTTTCACGGCCGGATTGATAGCGTTGCCTAGGAAGTGTTTTGATGAGGTTGGCCTCTATGACGAATCTCTCAGGTGGGCCGAGGATACCGACATGGTCCTGCGACTCTCCCTCAAGTTCCCATTTCTTTTCGAGTGGTCTTCTACGTATGGATGGAGATCGCATGAAGGCAGCTCTAGCAACGTGATGGGCAGGAGGCAACGGCTCAGAGACGAGTCAAGAGTCCTTGAAAAGCACATCTTGAAGAACATCGAGACTCTAGACTCTGCGACCAAGAGGCAGGCTTTCAATAGACTATTCGGATGTTACATCAGTAGTGGCCAGTGGAGGAGACTCATTAGGATGAGTTTGGTCGATCGTCAGGCGTTTAGCTCAATGGTGACAATTCCCGCTAGAATGGTGTGAACAGACCGGCCTAATCGTAGCTTAGCCACACGATGGAACGTGTCTCTCTTTCTTGACCTGATCGAAAGGGCAGCTCGGACCACAACCTCTATCTGCTTCTTCCGGAGAGCGGGGGTTTCCCCAATTGCGAGTATTCTCGGTGTTAATCAGATCCAACATTGAGGATATGGCGTGGGGCTCGGAACTCTCGTATCTTGACCTCGCCAACGAGCTCGTCAAACAGGGAGTGGAAATAGACACGCTGGAAATCCTCCCTTCAATCTCCCGCACACGATTTTCGCGCTCCACGCATTATATCACAAGCTCGACGGGTTGGCGCCCCATCCGCCTCATGCGACAGACACGCGATGCGGTTCGAATCACCAGGGCTAACTCCTCGAATGTCATCTTTGTGCCCGCCGACTACTATCTCGGGTCGCTCATAGTTGCGAACCTAACTTCCATCCTCACCGGGAGACCCTTTTTCCTGGGCGTACTGGATCCCTTCTACGCCGAGGTCGACCGAGCGCGTCTATCGACCCTGGTCTTGCAGACAATTAGGGGGAAGAGGTCTATGCGGTCGTCTCTATTCTCATTCGTAAGGAAAGTTTCAGCGCGAAGGGCGGCCGCTTGTCTCGTTGTCACTGAAACGATGTCAGAGTATTCCCATACCGTACTAGGCGCAAAAAATACGGTGATCATAGGAAGGGGGGTCGACAGTTCGTGGTTTGCGCCGAGCGATGAGCCCAAAGCTATCGATGCAATATTCGTAGGGCGAGTCTCTCAAGGCAAAGGGGTAGATACGCTTCTCAGGGCTTGGAAGGAGGTAGTGCGGACGCGGCCCGATGCGAGGCTCGTCATCGTGGGAGGGGGGAGCGAACATAGAAACTTCGAAAAGTTGGCATCGGACCTGAATCTAGGAAGAAGCGTGATTTTCGTCGGATATCTGAATGAACCGTCACGCATTCAAGAATTCCTGCATTCGTCAAAGCTGTTCTTGCTGCCTTCGACCAACGAGGGCTTTGCTCGGGCCGTGGCTGAAGCTATGGCCTGCGGGCTCCCTTGCATCGTTTCGGACATCCCAAACTTGCGAGAAGTATACGGGGACGCGGCTGTTTTCGTCCCCGTCGGCGACCATATGACCCTAGCAGAGGAAATCATCGATCTGCTTGCGGATGAACCCAGGCGCGCCAAAATCGGTCAGTCGTCCCGCGCTCGCGCGAAGGAGTTTCAGTGGGACGAGGTAGCCCGAACCGCCAGTGCTGCATTTGCTATGTCTGTCGGAAAGTAGACCCTACGTCGATGTGACCCTGATTGATGCTGTGTCGGAGCTACCGACGTTGTTTGTGTCGCCCGAATAGGTCGCGGTAATGGTCTGCGGTCGTCCAGACGCCGTCGTCGGGGTGTACGTGAGCGAACAAGTGCCACCACTGAGGGTACAGGTACCACCCGAGGAGAAGGTGCCAGAGCCAGAGGCCGTGAAGGAGACGGTCTCTCCGTTGGTTGAACCATACGCTCCCGTCACGGTGACGCTACAAGTGCTGGGTGTTCCCACAGTCACTGGACTGGTGCAGGTGAGCGTGGTGGTAGTCGTCGCCTTGTTGACCCTCACTTGGACGGTAGCGGAAGTCGCGCCCGCGATAGGAGTGCCGGTCGAGGAGTCGCTCACCTTATAGCAGTAGTAGGTGTTCACGGTTGGATTCACAGACTGGGTTGATGTCGCGCTGCCGAGCAGGGTGGTGTCTGACGAACAGCTGGTGCTCGTGCCGGAGTACCACTGGTAGGAGTAGGGGCTGGTACCGCCGGACGCGTGAGCGGTAAGCGTGACAGAGTTCCCGATGATGATCGTTGGACCGGAGGGGGTGATGGCGCCCGCCGTCAGGGCGGAGTTGACCGTCACCAGGTCGGTCGCCGAGGATTTGCTGGAAGGCGAACTCGCGCTGTCGGTCACGGAGTAGCAATAGCGCGTGTTTTTGGTTGGATTCACAGACTGGGTTGATGTTGCGCCCAGTGCGGTTGTGTCGGATGAACAGGTGGAGCTCGTGCCGGAGTACCACTGGTAGGTGTACGGGCTGGTGCCGCCGGACGCGTGAGCGGTAAGCGTGACAGACTGACCGCTATCGATCGAAGGACTTGATGGAGTAATCCCACCCGCGACTAGGGCAGGGTTGACTGTGACGGTATCGCCGGATGAACATTGCGAGACATGGGAATTAGCTGCATCAGTCACCTTGTACGAGTAGGTGGTGGTCGATGTGGGTGAAGGTGAGTAGGCCGCTCCGGTCTGTCCTGAGACGATGATGGTGCAGCTGGCTCCGGTGTACCACTGGTAGGTGTACGGGCTGGTACCGCCGGACGCGGCCGAGGACATAGTGACTGACTGACCACTATCGATGGTTGGAGCTGAGGAAGTGATAGCGCCCGCAGTCAGGACGGAGTTGACCGTCACCAGGTCGGTCGATGAAGGTGCGCCGTTTGGAGCACCAGTCGATGCGTCAGTCACCTCGTAGCAGTAGTAGGTGCTGGAAGCGGGAGACGCCGACTGGGTGGACGCCGTGCCAAGAGTGGTGGTGTCTGACGAACAGGTGGCGCTGTTGCCGGAGTACCACTGGTAGGTGTACGGGCTGGTGCCGCCGGACGCGTGAGCGGTAAGCGTGACAGACTGACCGCTATCTATCTTGGGAGCTGAGGGGGTGATGGCGGCCGCCGTCAGGGCGGAGTTGACCGTCACCAGGTCGGTCGCCGAGGATTTGCTGGAAGGCGAACTCGCGCTGTCGGTCACGGAGTAGCAATAGCGCGTGTTCTTGGTTGGATTCACAGACTGGGTTGATGTTGCGCTGCCGAGCAGGGTGGTGTCTGACGAACAGGTGGTGCTCGTGCCGGAGTACCACTGGTAGGAGTACGGGCTGGTGCCGCCGGACGCGTGAGCGGTAAGCGTGACGGATTGACCCGTGTCTATCGAAGGACTTGATGGAGTAATCCCACCTGCGACTAGGGCAGGGTTGACTGTGACTGTAGGGGTCGCAGTCGCGGTGCCTCCGTGGGAGTCCGTCACCCTGATGCAGTAAGTCGTTGCAGATGTCAGCGCGGCCGTCGTGTAGGAAGCCGAAGTCCCGAGGACTGATCCACTGCAGGCTGCTCCCTGATGCCAGGCGTACGTATAGCCGCCAGATCCGCCCGATGGAACTGCTGTCAATGAAGCTGTCTGTCCGCTGTCGATCGTGACTGGAGAGACTGAGACTGACAGCACTGAGCCGACGGTGACGGTGGCTGTCGTCGAAGCCATACCTCCAAGCGAGTCTGTCGCCGCGACACAGTAAGTTGCTGTAAAGGCGAGGGCGCCGGTCGAGTAGGTGTTGGACGACGAAGACTGAAGCGGCGTGCCGGTGCAGCTGCTGCCGGAATAGAAGGCGTATGTGAAATACGATCCAGAACCGCCGGACGCCGTGGCAGTGAGAGCGGTACTCTGGCCGCTGTCTAGAGTCTGACCCGGGACGGAGAGCGATAGGACCGTGTTGACGGTGACGGTAGCGACGTTGGAAGTGACAAGTGCGGCTGGGTTACCACTGTCTGTCACCTGGAGCTCAAAGTGCCACGTTCCGGTGGTCAAGGCGCCCGTCTGTATTGTCGGGCTCGAAGCAGTGGCACATCCAGTCGTGAAGGAGCTACCGAGGTCGCTGTAACTTCCGGCTCCAAGTGCCTCAAGCCACTGGCATGTATATGTCGAAGTACCACCGCTGAAAGACGCGGCAGTGGAAAGCGTAGAGCTCTGGCCGTTGTCGATTGCGGTCGGAGCGACAGAGATGACAGGGGCGACAAGGACGGAGTTGACTGCGACAGTAACGGGTGTCGATGTGATGGTGGTCTCGGGCGAAGTCGCACTATCCTTCAGGGTGGCGCAGACGTAATCGCCACCTACAGCAAGACCGGACTCGCTGAACGACGCTGGAGATCCCGGTTGGCCTGTCTTCTGATCGATTTGGCTACCCAACGCGGTGCAGCTGATTGCTGACGAACTGTAGTACAGCGTGATCGTGTAGGTTGATGTTCCGCTGCTCGTCCAACTTACGCTGAAGGACGCGGTCTGGCCGCTGTCGATTGTCGGAGTGGTGGTTGATATGGATGGCGCGTTCAGGGCAAGATTGACGGAAATCTGGGACGCGATAGTAGCAGAGGCGCTCTCTGTTGAATTGGCCATGTCCGTAACAGTGGCGCAATAGAGAGCGGTGGACGTCGGGGTGACGCTGAAGGTCGTAGATGTCCCGGTGAGGCCGGTCTCGGGTGATCCCAGGGGTGCGGGGCTGGCGCAGCTAGCCGATGAGCTGGTGGTGAGCTGGACGCTGTAGGGCGATGTGCCGGCGCTCGTCCAGGTCACGGTAAGCGTGACAGGCTGACCGCTGTCGGTCGTGGCGGAGGAGGGAGAGACCGTGACGGCGGTACCGGTGAAGGCGGGGTTGGCCGTTACCGGACCACCGGACGAACACTGGGACGAAGGTGAGGAGGCTGAGTCCGTCACTAGGTAGTAGTATGTTCCCAGGGTTGAGGCGGAGTAGGTGCTGGAGTCCGTCGACCCGCTCGCAGGGGCCGTGGAGCAGTCGGACGTAGTCCACCAGGAGTAGTGATACGCAGGAGCACCACCGGACGGGTTGGCGGCAAGGGAGATGGACTGACCGCTGTCGATCGTCGGAGACGAAGGCGTTATGGCACCGGCCACGAGCGTCGAGTCGACGGTCACCTGGTCAGTGGTCGAGAAGACGGTCGGAGAGTCGGTCGAGCTGTCGGTCACGGCGTAACAGTAGTAGGTGCTGGAAGTGGGAGACACCGACTGGGTGGACGCCGTATCCAGGGCGGTCGTGTCGGATGAACACGCCGAGCTGCTGCCGGAGTACCACCGGTATGTGTAGGGAGCGATACCTCCCGACGGGTTGACGCTGAGCGTAACAGATTGCCCGCTGTCGATGGTCGGCGCCGAGGGTGCGACGGTCCCTGATGTGAGTTGGCCGTTCACCGTCACTTCGACGGATGAGGAGACGCTGCTCGTGACCAGCGTCGCGGCTGAATCCGTCACGGTGGCACAGTACCAGGTGCTAGCGGCGGGGCTGAGACCGGTGAAGGAATAGGGCGAGGATGCCTGGCCGGTCTGCGTACCCACGCTCGTGGAGCCCGCGGTGCAATTGCTGGTGGTAGAGCTGTACAGACGTATGGAGTAGGTCGAGGTTCCCCCGGACCAGGAAACCTGGACGCTGACCGACTCGCCCGAGTCTATCACGGTCTGCGAGGGCGTAATGGCGGGTGTGCCGAGGACGGGGTTGACGGTCACAGTGTCACCGGTCGAGCAGGCGACTTCGGCTGTCGAGGCGCTGTCGGTCACCATGTAGAAGTAGGTGGTGGTCGTCGTGGGAGAGGCTGCGTAGGTCGAGGAGATCGCACCACCTATGGGAGCTGCAGAGCAGTCCGAGCTGGTGTACCATTGGTAACTGAAAGTCGAGGATCCTCCGGATTCGTGCGAAGTGAGTGCAACGGTCTGCCCGCTATCTATCGATGGAGCGGATGGGGTGATCGCGCCCGCAAGGAGGGCCGAGTTGACGGTGGGTGTGACCGTCGTCAAAGCTGTGCCGCCGAGCGAATCCGTCACCTGGATACAATACCCGGTGGTCGATGTCGGTGCGGGCGTCGTGTAGGAAGCCGAAGTCCCGAGGACTGGTCCACTGCAGGCGGCGCCCTGATACCAGGCGTACGCATAGCCGCCAGATCCGCCCGACACTACAGCTGTCAGATTGGCTGTCTGGCCGTAATCAATCGTGACTGGAGAGACTGAGACTGACGGCCGGGAGCCGACGGTGACGGTGTCGCCGGATGAGCAGGCTGAAGCAGCGGAGGCGGCCGAATCGGACACCTTGTAGTAGTAGGTGGTCGTCGATGTAGGTGAAGCAACGTAGCTCGCTCCGGTCTGTCCTGAGACGATGATGGTGCAGCTGGCTCCTGTGTACCACTGGTAGTAGTATGGGTTCGTTCCGCCGGACGGGTTAGCGGTGAGAGCGATGGACTGGCCACTGTCGATCGTTGGAGCAGATGGTGCAATCGGGCCCGCGCTCAGAGACGAACTGACTGTGACTGTATCCCCCGAGGAACATGCTGAGACTGGAGTACCGGCAGAATCGGTGACCTTGACGGAGTAAGTCGTTGTTGATGAAGGAGAAGCTGAATGCGTCGAGCTGGTGGCTCCTGATATTGGAGAGGCGCTGCAGTCAGAAGATGTGTACCACTGATAGGAATACGGTGTGGTGCCTCCTGAAGGATTGGCTGCAAAAGCAACTGATTGGCCGCTGTCGATGGTGGGAGACGATGGGGATATCGCTCCCGCGCTCAAAGCGACGTTGACCGTGACCTGGACGGCCGATGAGGTGGCGGCGACGGGCGTGCCCGCGCTATCGGTAACCGTGGCACAATAGTAGAGAGTGGAGGATGGCGAGAGTTCGGTAAAGGTCGCCGGCGACGCTGTAAGACCGGTCTGCGAGGAGACCGGCGTCGGACCCGAAGGGCACGCGCTGGTGGAGCTGCTGTACAGATTGACACTGTAGTTCGCGGTTCCACCCGTCCACGAGACAGCGACAGAGATCGACTGCCCGTCGTCTGTCGTGGTCATAGAGGGGACGACCGTCGGGATGGCCAGTGCGGCGTTGACCGTCACACTTCCGGGGGACGAAGCGACCGCGTCTGAAGCGCCGTCGGTAACCTGCAGCTCAAAGGTGTAGGTTCCGGCCGCGGTCGACCCTGTGGTCGCGAATGACGTTGAATTCGGTGAAGCGCAAGGGGAGGAGCCACCGAAGTCGGCAAAGGTGTCTCCACCCTGCGCCTCTACGAGCCACTGGCAGGTGTAAGGCGAGGTGCCTCCACTGAAAGTCGCGGAGAGGGAGGATGTTTGTCTCTGGTCGATCGCCGGAGGTGTGCCAGAGGGTGCGCCTACCACCAGAGCCGGGTTGACCGTGACAAGGTCAGCAGAAGACGTTGTGGTTGACGGCGTCGCGGCCGAATCTGTGACAGTGGCGCAATAATAGGCGTTGGATGTTGGCGAGTCCGAGAAGCTTGTTGATGTTCCGGATACGCCTGAGATAGCGCTAATCAGGGTCGTATCGGATGAGCAAGTCGAGGACGTGCCGGAGTAGAGGTTTACTGTGTACGCCGGTGTCCCCCCTTGCCAGCTAACACCTATTGTGGCTGATTGTCCGTCGTCTACCGTGGGCAAAGAAGGGGACAGAAATGGGGTTCCTAATGCAGAATTTACCATAATGAGGTCCGTCGCGGAGTTCAGAGAGACTGGGGTGGGAGCAGAATCACTCACCTCGTAGCAGTAATACGTCAATGAAGGGGGCGACACGGACTGGGCGGGCGCCGTGCCCAGCGCGGTGGTGTCGGATGAACACGTGGGGCTGCTGCCGGAGTACCACTGGTAGGTGTACGGGTTGGTGCCGCCGGACGGATTAGCTGTAAGGGTGATGGACTGACCGCTATCAATCGCTGGACTGGACGGGGTGATCGCGTCGGCGGCGAGGGCGGAGTTGACTGAAACGGTGACAGCGCTAGAATTAACCGCAGAACTGGTAGCGTCTACGACCTCAAGCTCGAACGACCAAGTCCCCGTGGCCGTCGAACCAGTGGCCGAGAACGCGTAGCTCGACGAATTCGTGTCCGCGATCTGAGTGAACGAGCCGCTCGGAGCTTCCTCATACCACTGGTAGGTGTAAGGGGAGGTGCCGGTCGAAACGGCCGCCGAGGTCAGGTTGGACGACTGGCCTTGGTCAATCGTACCCGACGAACTAGAAACGGCAGGAGCTACTAGACCGGTATTGGCGGTAATCGTGACGGCGCTGGAGGTCGCGGAGATACCAATACTATCCCGAACTTGGAGCTCGAAGGACCAAGCGCCTACCGTCGACAGGGTGCCGGTCGATGCGGTCGGCGTGTCACCGACTTTGCAGCTGTACGAAGCACCAAGGTTGGCGTAGTTGCCACCGGGAGCCTCGGCGAGCCACTGGCAGGTGTAGGGGGACGTGCCTCCGCTGAACGAAGCGGTGGTCGAGAGCGTAGCCCTCTGCCCCGAATCAATAACCGTCGGAGTGACAGAGATCGCTGGTGCGATGAGGGCGATGTTGATTGTTGTGACCTGGATAGTAGACGAGCTCGACGAAGGTTGCACTCCCCAATACACGTTGGATAGTCCGCTCTTGATGACGAGGTTGGTGCCCAAGGTTTCGGGTGCAAAATTGACCGAACTCGTCGCAAGGACTGCGGGCGACGTCCATGAGCTCCCAAGGTTTGTCGAGACGGAGACCCACACAGTATACGGCTTCTCTACTCCGCTATTGTAGTACGCGACTATCGTGTTCTGCCCGTCCCAGGACAGACTCCCGTAGCCATCGGTGATCCCGAGACTGTGTGGGAAAATGACGGTCTGTGTCGGAGGCGTCGTTGCGTCATAAGTATGAGTGTAGAAAACACCCTCAGAACCCACTTCTGCCTGACCATAGTAATAGAACGCGTTGTCTGCCGTGAATCCATTTCCGTGGGTTACCTCTTGATAGGTGGTAAGCTCCACCACAGGCAGCCAAGCGGAACCCGTGTAGTCCTGAAGATAGGACCAAACCGACGTCGTGCCCGGGGGGGCACTGCCGCCTGAATGAAGACTAGAATATACCAGGACAAATGCGCCTCCTGAACCAACTCCGGAACCGTAGGGGTAGACCTTCCCATCCCAATCGTTAGCCGTTTGGCCCGATGGCAAGGATGGCACATTGGCGAGGGTCGTCAGAGCCGTGGTCCCATGGGCTATCCTGTCCACCACGACGTTCACACCGCTACCGGATGCCACCCCTTCATAGGTGACGATGGTGTTTCCGAGAGAATCGAAGGTTATCGACGGCTGATTCATCGCGTATCCGAGGCCGTCAGAATAGGTGTGGGTGGTGAACGAGCCTAGGGTTCCGACCGAGGTAGGCACTGTCGACCTTATCACGAACGATGTCAATCCGCCACCCGCAACCACCAAGTAGATTACATTGGACGTCGCATTGTAGTAGGTGCTGAAGGCCTGACCTTGATTTACCCCGTCGGCGGAAATGAGAAGAATAGGCGAGCTCCAGGTAGTCATACTAGTCGAAGAGACATATTCAACATAACCTTGGGTAACATAGAACAGATAGTAGTAGCCATTAGCGTAGATTAGGTCATGAGAGCTGTCCTGGTTCGTAGGCTCTGTAGACGTAGAGCTAGCTGCGTTCGAAACCGCGGGGGTAGCCGTCACGTTTGCCAGCATGGCGCCGACACCGCCAGCGAAGATCAAACAGGCGATTCCAGCGAGAATGAGAATCATCCTAGTTTTCTTGTGATTGTTCATCTCATTTTCCCCTGAAGACCATCACATCAGAGCAACGCCGCGAACCGAAGACTTTGGCAGGGCTGAAGAGCGAAGCGCCGGCGATTAGCCTCATCGCAAACGCTGACACCGCCGACCCTATCTCAGGCACGCCTTCGCGCAAAGGCCCGCTCCACTCCCTCCTCACAAATGTAACGTGCCGAGTTTTGCTGAGTTGCTAATAAACCCGATTCTGACTCAATTTCAAGAAAATAAATTACCAATTCACTCCTATTATCTTAGATATTGCATTAACTGCCGGCAGACTTGACTGCCCATTATCTCATTACTGAATCGGGACTTTGATTACGGCGCCCAGAAATCCGCAGTTTGCGTAACAGGCGCTTACGAATATGTTGATGATGACGGTGTGGACTTCCCGAGCATGTCGGACTAAGAACCGCCTAGGAGAGTGCTGATGATGAAGACCCGGGCTCCGCTATTCTTGCCACTCCCGAAATCACCTGGGCCATCCTAATTTCGTGACTGATCTGCTGGAGCAACGGTCACACACCTCACGTGGCACCAACCACCGCCTCGCCGATCATGACCCATTCAGTTGAAGCGCTCAAAGTCAAGCCGATCGATAAGTCTGCCTGCGTCGATGATACGACTTTGTATTCGACGGCGCTATCGGCGTTGCAAGCGGTAAAGCTCTGCACGAAGGTGAACCCCGAATCAGGCGTTGGTGTCACGCCGCAGCCGTAATTCACGAACCCGAGTATTAACACTTCAGGATGATTTGTGGACAGGGTGCAGGAAGGAGAACTTGATGTCGAACTCGCAGAGCATGGAACCGACGGATTATTGTCGAAGGGCGAAGTCAGGTTGGCACCGCTCACCGCAAACGCGATACAGCCAATCCTGGCGTTTCCGTTATCTCCACTGCAGGTGACGGTGTCCGTCCCTGAGCCTGTCCATTCCGCGGTCCACACACTTGTGTACACGTTGCCGTTACCTGCATCCGCACTTGTTCTAAGGCTGTAGACCAGCCCAGCCGTGTCGGTGGGTCTCGCCGTGATGTGACCGTTCACGCTGCTCTCCTGGACAATGATCAGGTCATTGGGTGTAGATGTCCCGAGTTTGATTTGGCATTGGGAACTTACACCGTTGGAGCAATTGCCCGCACCGTCGACTTTGAGGTTCGTATTCGAGGGGGCAAACGCATAGACGCCGTTTACCGAGCCGTATGCTGTGGGTACGAACACGTAACCCTCTGCCACCGTGATACCTCCATAGATGCCCGATGGTAATGCCTGAGCAAATAATTGCTCTCCGGAGGTGGAGAATACATACATGTTCCCGTCGGTATCACCAAAGAGAACGGCCCCTGGAATAACTGCAACAGACCCGATCAAGTTACCGGGCGTCTTGAAGCTCCATTGAATGTCGTTGTTCGAAGGCGTCAGAGCCCCCAGTATGCCGCCACTGTTGTAATCCGATGGAATGAAGATTTCAGGATTATTGCTGCTAATATAGTTGAATCCAGCCAAACCGCGTATTCCTCCACCATCATCTGTAGGGTCTAGGTCTGAACTCATAAGCATGTTTCCGTTGGTTCTGTCCAGAACGTAATACACCCCATTCTTGTTTCCGAGACCAATCGCGCTGTAGGTTGTGCCTCCTATCGTAACCGAGAACAGGTTCGGGGTAGAGCCGAAGTCAAAGTCTCCTCCCTGGGTAGAGGTATAGACGGGCGTGGCCCAGTTCAGCTTTCCTGTCGTTGCATCAAGCGAGACTATCGAGTAGCCATAAAGAATCTCGGCTCCGCTTCCACTTCCATACGGATTTCCTGTTCCAAAGTAGATCGCGTTGAGCGCCGGGTCTACGACGACCGAACCCCAGATGCCGTCTCCGCCCGCGCTTCCGATGGCAGCATTGAAGGTCCAAACTACCGCACCGGTGTTGACGTTTAATGCGAACAAGGCTCCAATCCAAGAGGTGTTGCTTTCATCCCCACTCGATGCCACGCCTATGTACAACAGGCCGTTGAAGATGGTCGGAGAAGCCCAGACAGCATCCATGCTCGTCTTCAGAGTCGTACTCCAAATGAGCGCCCCGTTTGCTTGAGAGAGAGCCACCACCTCGGTCGTATCGACCGGTCCCAGTCCAATGTAGACCATCCCATTTGCCAAGGTCAGAGTTGAAGAGATGGGGTGGCCAAGGTTCACTTCCCAATTCACGTGTCCTGTAACGACGTTCGCGGAATACACGTTGCCGCCCATATCGGCGAAGTAGACGTTTCCATCCAACACGACCGGCGTCGAAAAGATCGAGTTAGGGGTCGTAATCGACCATTGCGGCGTCAGGCTGGCTACGTTCGACGACGTGATAGTAGAGTTGGCTTGGTATCGTGAATTCTGGTTGTTGAGTGTGAACGAGGGCCAGTCGCCTCCTGTGGAACTCGAACCAACCGTCAACGAGGACTTTCCGAAACCTGCAGCGTGAGTTGAATCCCCGTTATAGCTTCCCGTTATTGTGACGGAACCGGGAGTCGAAGATGCCGTATACGTTACCGAGCATCGACTTGAGGACGAACCGAGAGTCGACAACGTACACGATGCGGAACCGCCAAAGGTTCCCCCGGCTCCTCCGTCGTTCCAAGTTACCGTGCCCGTCGGAGTTGTCGGTGAGCCGTTAGTGTCTGTCACGGTCGCCGTGAGGGTAATCATGCCTCCCGTGGCAACAGATGCTGGATTGGGCGTGACACTTGTCACGGTCGCATGAAGGGAAGACACCGCGCCGGATCGTATCGCATCAGTGATCACGCCAAAGTCACTCCCCTGAGAACTTCCAAAGGACAGGGTCGCAGACGACAGCGGGCCGGAGGTTATCTCGTACTGTGCATAGGCATCCTGGCCCGATGTGCCCGTTTGGATCAGCGTGAATCCTGAGCCTGCCGTCTGTTTGTCGTAGCCCGTGTCC
>Ga0182024_10005400_pt1 | contig 28692 bp, 26 predicted proteins | sample P32metaG_FD_120480 | JGI IMG/M metagenome (GOLD analysis project Ga0182024, IMG submission 120480) | Permafrost microbial communities from Stordalen Mire, Sweden - P3-2 metaG (Illumina Assembly) | ecosystem: Environmental > Terrestrial > Soil > Wetlands > Permafrost | place: Sweden: Stordalen...
ATAGCGGAGCAACAGGCTCCGGTGGTATCCCATGCCCAGATCGGCGCCAAGATCGCGTACGCGTTGGCCGTCTTCGAGGCAAAGCAACTGCGTCGTCACCATGATGTTGTCGTTCACGAAGTCGCCGACCGGCTCCGCCCGCTCGATCTCGTGTTTGTAACGCTCGACGAGCGGCTTGATCGACTCCGGGCCACCGATCGTGAAGCAGAGCACCCCGAGGCCCATCCGAGCGGCTTTCTCGAAGGTGGCCGGGTTGCCGGCCGCGACCCACATAGGAGGATGCGGCGCCGAGTACGGCTTCGGGAGCACGTTGCGGGCAGGCATCGAGAAGAATCGGCCGTCGAAACCGGGGTACTCGCGCCGCTGCCACATCTTACGGAACTCGCCCACCACCTCGTCGAACATGTCACGGGTGATGCCGGGGTCGGTGATACCGAAGCCCTTCTGCTCTGTTGTGGACGAGCCGCGGCCCATGCCGAACTCGAAACGTCCCTCCGATAGATGGTCCAAAAGCGCGACCCGCTCAGCAACGCGTACCGGATGGTTGACGGGCGGGGTGATATTGAAGATCCCTGAGCCGAGGTGGATATGAGAGGTCGCGGCCGCGAGATAGCCGAGGAACACCTCGTTCGCCGAGAGATGCGAGTACTCGGTGAGGAAGTGGTGTTCGGTCGCCCAGGTGTACTTGAAGCCGGCACGTTCGGCGGCCTGCACGATTGCCACCTCGTCCATGATGCGTTGATGCTCGTCGCCGCGAAACTGCGGGAGCACACACGCGCTGTTGAACAGTCCGAATTCCACGACTCACTCCTTGCCGCACCGTTGCCGCCGGTGACTGTCTTCGGTCAAGACGATACCGATCGACAATCCGGCGTAGTCTCTCGCCTCCGTGGCTGCCGGATACGACCTCGACCACATCGCGCTCGCGGCGACCGAGACTTCGGACGCGTTGCGTTTCCTGACCGGTACGCTCGGCGGCACGGTGATCTTCGGAGGTCAGTCGATCGGATTCCGCCCGATGCAAGTTTGGGTCGGTACCGGCGACGGCGACGGAATGCCGGTCGAGTTGCTCGAGCCGTGGGCGGTCGATGAGAACGACTTCCTCGCGCGGTTCCTCGCACGGCACGGCGCGGGCCCGCACCATCTCACATTCAAGGTGTCGGACATCGGCTCTGCTCTCGAGCGGCTGCGCACGGCGGGCTTGCACCCGGTGAACGTCAACCTTTCGGACCCGGAATGGAAAGAGGCGTTCCTGTTGCCCAGCGAGGCGGACGGCACGGTCGTGCAGCTCGCGGAGTCGCACGGTCATCCCGAAACCCGCGCCGGATTGCTCGCCTATGTCGCGGCCCACGGTCCCAACTCAAATCCTCGCTGGTGGTCCGACCCGTCCAGCGGGCAAGGACCTCCGGCGCGTCTGCGGCGCGTGGTGTTGCGCACGCCCACGTTGTCTGCCGCGGTCGAATTCTTTGCCGGCATCTTTCAAGGTGACGTCGAACACGATGACGGCAGACGCGTCGACCTTGTGTGGACAGGCGGCGCGCGCATTGGTCTCGAGCACCGGCCGGAGGCGGCGCCGGGCATCGACCGGCTCGAGGTCGAAGGGCTCGCCAACGAGTGCACTGTGATCGGCACGCGCTTCGTCCCTGCGTGAACCTGAGCTGTCCCGTCCCCGGCCTGGGCGTCGAGTACCCGACGTCGAACTCGCCCGATGGACGGCACGAAACGGCGACGCCTCATCCGACAGCTGTCCCGACGGTCGAGAACGCAACGTTGTTGACGTCAACGAAGGCGTGACGGACGTGCTCTCGACCGCCAGCTACCTCGAACGGTCCTCGTCGGGTGAGCCCGGCCAGCTTTATCGGGGAGGGCTGTTCGTTTTGGATCGAGCGTGTTGGGCGTGAGGCAAGCCGGCCGTTGTCGTGGCGCCGAGACCCACCATGTGGGTGATCCAGCCGTCGGCGTAGTCGTCGTTCGAGGCGAGGATGCGGAGTTGAGGTCGGGACGCGGAACGCAGCGTGATGCGCCGACCGCATCGTTCAACTTTGTTGAATTCGCGTAGGTCCAGCATCTCGACGTGGTCTTCCCGAGTCCACCAGAGGGCCGCGCGATCGCCCGAGACTGCAATGACGCCTTCGTCACCGTTGGTGCCGACCCGTGCCACACCGTCGAGATCACGGCCGACCCGACCGGCGAGCGCCCGCGCCGCGCCCGGTGTGTCGATCCCGCGTGCATCGAGGAAGCGTTGAATCGAACGGATCTGAAACAGCTCGGGGTCCACAGCTCGTAAGTTCCGTCTTCGGCAACGCGGACAGCGCCAGTGACGACCGACAGAAACATGGAACGAGGCGTACGCGCCGCATTCACAGCGCAGATATTCGCGTCGGCATCCTCGACAATGAAAGATCGGTGAACCGAGCGCGACTTCCGTCGCGGATTTGCAGCCGACACACTTGATCCGCGTCACCGCGCCACCCCAGTACGACGTGTACACCGAACCGCAGCAGCTGCAACTCCATTTGCCCCACCGCTCACGCACTGTGGTGCGTTGGTGGCATCGTGTGCACTCCACGAACCGCCACGTCGTTTTGCATTTCGTGCACAGGAATCGATCCGCGGTCCCGACAACCCGCTGGGTCGCGTTGCAGCCACCGCAGATGACGGGCACGGCGTCGTCTTGCGGTGTCGTGGGCCGCGGACCAGACGAGTTGGCGTCGGCCGCCGTGGCTGCGTCGATGAGCTGTGCGAGTTGCAGGTCGTAACGGCGGCGCCTGAGAGGATCCCTCAGTGTGCCCCACGCGTCGTTGACCCGCCGAGTCTCGGTCAGGGCTGCGGCGCGAACCTCTTCGGACGCACCCTCGTGCTTGTCTGGATGCAGCAACAGCACCTTGACGTGCCATGCTCGCTTGATCACGTCGACGTCAGCGTCGGGCTCGACCCCAAGCACCTCATAGTGAGACTGCACTGCGCTCCATTCCTGGCCGAACTTCGGTGACGAGCTTCCATCCGGGCCCGTCGCGACGTCATCGGCGTTGGTGGCGGCTTCACGGCCCGCCGCACCAGCCCACGTTGGCGACGGTCGACGGCCAAGCCGCACGCGACGCCGCGCATGCAGGGATAGCGCGAAATGCCAGGTCGGGCAAGGCCCAGAGACTTTCCTGGTCGCCAGTCAGCCGGAACTCCCATGGGTACCTGGCAGCGGTCTGTGCCGTCCCGAAGGGCCGGCGTCGAACCTCCTCGCGCCACGGTCCGGACGGGGCGCCAGTCGACCGCGGGCGGCCGCCATCGTCAAGGCTGCGACCCAAGCCAGTCGGTCACGTCACGGGCGCCAAAACGCGGTTGGCGACAGCACCGGGTGAGACGTCAACGCGCTGAAGTGCCCGCCCTCGCACCGGCAAGAGCACCGCCTTTGCGAGCCCCCCGTCTCCGACGGCCCCGAAGGCCCCGAAGGCCGCAGGATCGGTCAAGCGTTTCCAATCTCGCAAACGAGCGGAGAAAGCTCAGCGCGAACTCGGTGCTGCCAACATCGAGCGCGCTCCGGCTGTCACGTGGGCAGTCGACCGCCGAACCTGGTCGCTCGGACTAGGTCGCTCGGACTAGAAGGCCCCGGTACCGTCGGGGGTGCCGAGTCCGGTCGGGCCGTCGTAGCCAGGCGCAGCGGTGCACAGGTAGCTCACTGCACAAGTTCCGTTGCTACCGGACGTGACGTCGTTGAGCGCGGACCGGTTCGCGTACGCGTATGCCGGCGTGATCACCGCGGCGCCGTTTCCGGCGAGCGCGTACACGGAGGCGATGATCGGCGACGCGACGCTGGTGCCACCGAAGACGAGCCAGCCCGACTCGCCGTAGGAATCGTAGGTTGCGACGCCCGTGTTCGGATCGGCTACCGCGGACACGTCGGCGACGGTCCGATGCGCGCAGCCGGTGTCGGTCTGCCAAGCAGGTTTTGTCTCATATGCCGAACAGCCGCTCCCCGTGCCGCTCCACGCGGTCTCCGACCAACCACGCGCATTGGCCGCGCGGCTGAGGCTCGTGCCGCCGGCAGCGGTGACATACGGCGACGCCGCGGGCCAGCCCACGCCGTAGCCGGTGTCTCCGGTGCTCGCGGTGATCGGGATGCGGTGGTGAAAGTAGCTGTCGTACGAGGTTTCGGCACTGAACTCGGTCGCAGTCCAGCTGTTCGAAATTGAGTTTGCACCGAGCGCTGCTGCCTCGTTCTCGGCGGTCAACAGATCGCTCAAGTTATTCGACGCCGCTTCGACCAACAGGATGTGACAGTTCGGGCACGCGGCCGAAACCATGTCGACATCGAGGGAGATCTCTTCGGACCAACCGACGTTCCCGGTCGGATATCTCGTGCCACCGGTCTCGGTGACCTTTCGGAAACAGCCGTTCGCGGTCGTGCAGGCGGGAAGGCCGAATGTCGTGCGGTAGGTTCCGAGATCGGCTTCGGCGTTCGGGTCGTTATAGGCGTCGACAATGGCAACGGTTTCGCCCTTGCCCGCCGACTGCGACGGCAACGAGTACGCGGACTGCAGGTCACACGGCGTGTAACCCGCGTGCGCGGTCGTGCACGAGATCGAGCCGCCCGAAGTCGTCGACGTGGTGCTGACCGGTATCGACGACGTGGTCGTGGATGTCGTCGACGACGTCGTTGAAGACGAGGTGGAGGTGGTGGTCGACGAGGTGGTCCTCGATGACGTGCTCGTTGTCGTCCCACCTCGTCGGCCCGGCCGCGCCAGGGCACTCACGGCTGTCGGAGCCGGATCCAGGACCTGCACAGCTTCACAACGCGCTCGCAGGCCGGTCACGGCTCCGCACGCGTCCTGCGTCCGGGCCGGCGTCTGGATCGGCCCGGGCGGGGCCACGTGCGGTGCCGCACCCCCAGCGGTCGCGCAGAGGACGACCGTCCCCACCGCGAGCGTCACCGCGACGGTGACGACACACAACTTTCGCGACCGCGACTTCGACATCCTCGATCACCCCGCCCCACCAGCTACAAGCCCCGGCCTGTCGACCCCGACCGCTGGGAACTGAGGGTAGGCCACGACTCGCGCCTGACGACATGGCCAAAATTGTCCCCTCCGACCTACCGAAAGGTGTGCGTCCCGGCTGCCGGAGCAGCGCGCAACGGTGGGTGCGGCCCGCGTTTGAGAACGATCCGTCCGCTGACACGCTGTCCCGGCGTCCGCTGAGGCGGTCTCGCGACGGTGGCCAGCCCGCCGATCGTGCGAGGTCACAAGCTCCGCCGTCGACGCGGGCCGGGAAGTTCTGTCGATCGGTGCAAGTGCGAACATGCCGTCAAAGAGCCGGTCGCACCGTGCCCCGGGTGAAGAGACCAACCGGCAATACACCGGCCGCGATCACAAAGACCGGTGTGCGATCACAGCTGTGGCCGACGACAAGCGTGCGCGGCACGTTCCGGTCGTTTGGCGGCCTCATCAACCTTGTGCCACCACGCGGCCTCAACACACGCCTGGACAACAAGGCCTGCCGGTGCCGCATCGATCGGACGAGTACAACGACGACACCGATCGAGCGTCGATCTCGGCTGAGTTCGCCGAGCATGAAACCGCGGTGGCGGCGCCCGGCCCGGGACTCCCGCGCTGAACGAGCACGATCGCATTCTTTTCGTCGCTCGGCGAGTTCCCCCCGGCTCGGTCGCGAGAAATCGAACGGATGATGTGATCGTCGGGTGTGTCAAACTCTCGGCGGCGACGGCTCGTAGTGCAGGGCGGTCGCGCACTATTTCGTCGATCATATTCAAGAGCCGAACGAACCGACCGTGCGCCGATCCACGAGGAATCACTCAGGAGCGTCCATATCATGAAGGCGTTCTTCGCGGTCCTGTCACTGATCTTGGACGCCGCGACGTTGACCGTGCTCGGCCTTGCGCTGGCCCAGCGAGTGAGTCCCGATGGTGCGGCGAGTCGGCTGGCCAGGTATGTCAGGTCCAGCGCCCTCTGGCTGGCATTCGTCGTTGCGCTCGGCTCCAGCCTGGGCAGTCTCTACCTGTCCGAGATCGCACACTTCGATATTTCGCTGTGTCCGATATGCGAGTACCAACGCATCTGCATGTTTCCGCTTGCGGTCGTCCTCCTGGTCGGCATCTGGCGTCGAGACGATCTCGTGTGGACCTACGTGCTGCCGCCCGCGCTGATCGGTGCAGCGTTCGCCGCGTACCACACTCAGCTGCAGGCGTTCCCCCACCAGCATCTGTTCTTCTGCCAGTTCGACTCTCTCACGAACGTCCATCAGTGCACAGTTCGATACGTATGGGAGTTCGGGTTTGTCTCAATCCCGTTCATGTCACTGTCAGCCTTCGTGTTCATCATCGTGATGATGTTGATCGTGCGCGCGAACCACCGATCGACCGAAGCGGCCGGCGCGTACGACTGACGCGTCCGGTTGTGTCCGTCCGCTGATCCGTCCCTCGAGGTCGGCAAACCCGACAGTGTGAGCATCGGGCGGGTGCACCTTGGTCGTTGTGGCGAGACGATGATCGTGCCCACGATCTGGCTCTGCGTGCCGGAAACGCTGTTGAGTCTTTCTTTCCGACCCCTCGCAGTCGGATCTCGCAGGCAGCCAGCGGGTCAGGCGTTCGTCGACGCCCATCCCGGCGTCGGAGCGCTGATCGCGGTGGCGGGACGGCCAGCGCACTCGGCGACTGGGGCGCTTGTCCCGCTCCGCCAAGAAGAGGGCTCCGGACGCGTCGGGTCTGGCACGCCGACGACTTGGCCGCGCACGTCGTGACCAGCGGCACCTGAGTCGGGCCCCTCGCGGGGCGTCGGACGTTTCGTCAGGCCGGTACCGCGGGTCGGTGTTCGAAACCACGCTGGTCGACTCCGAACACCTCGACGTGTGTCGGGCGTCAACCGGGCGATTCAGGCGGTCGTGACGGTTGCGCCAAGAATGTGTAAAAGCGGCGCGGGCGACGCCGGCGCGATCGTGCGGTCTGGGAGGCTGCTCGTCCGGACGGTTCGATGCCGGAAAGGTTGGCCGGGTGCGCGTCGGGCGGATCACAACTCGTGGGTTGGTGGTCGCGCTGGTCGGCACACTCCTCGTGGCGTGCGGCGGGGCGACCCGTGCGGTGCCGATCGATGTACCACCGCTCGGTATCCACAAAATCAAACACGTGATCGTGATCATGCAGGAGAACCGCTCGTTCGACAGCTATTTCGGGACCTATCCCGGCGCGGATGGCATCCCGATGCGCGACGGTGTCCCGACGGCGTGTCTGCCCGACCGTCCTCGGAAGCCGTGTATCCGACCGTTCGTCGATCACGCGGACATCAACGGCGGCGGCCCGCACCAATATATGAGCGCGGTTGAAGATATCGATCATGGACGCATGGATGGTTTTGTCCATGTGGCACGCGACGCCGAGCAGTCGTGTGCGTTGGTGCAGGACCCGTCCTGCGTCGAGAAGTTGCGGTCCGGGGTGCCGGATGTCATGGGCTACCACACTGGCAGCGACCTTCCGAACTATTGGACCTACGCACGTGATTTCGTGCTGCAGGACCACATGTTCGAGCCGACCACATCGTGGAGTCTGCCGGCCCACCTGTTCATGGTGTCGGAATGGGCGGCGATCTGCACCCGTCATGACGACCCGTTCTCGTGTCGCAACAACATCAGTCAGCCGCCGTCCCACTCGCCGCCCGACGTCAACCCGCTCCGGCCCGCCCGGCGCGGGCCGATTTACGCGTGGACCGATCTCACCTACCTCTTGCACCAAGCGAATGTGTCTTGGGGCTACTACGTCGCAACCGGCACCGAGCCCGACTGCGCCAACGGCGCCGTCAGTTGTCGGCCGGTCGAGCAAGACGCCCACACGCCCGGCATCTGGAATCCGCTCCCATACTTCGACACGGTCCGCAACGACCACCAACTCCGCGACATTCAACCAACCCGAAATTTCTTCAGCGCATTACGACACAACAGGTTGCCGGACGTGTCTTGGGTGATCCCATCCGGCGTCGTGAGCGAGCACCCACCGGCGCGAATCAGTACAGGCGTCGCCTACGTCACGCGGCTGATCAATGCCGTGATGCGCAGCCCCGAATGGACATCCACCGCAATCTTTGTCGCGTGGGACGACTGGGGCGGGTTCTACGACCATGTCGTCCCACCCGTCGTCGACGAGAACGGCTACGGCCTCCGCGTCCCAGCCCTCGTCATCAGCCCCTACGCCCGCAGGGGCTTCATCGACCACCAGATCCTCAGTTTCGACGCCTACGACAAGTTCATCGAAGACGACTTCCTCAACGGACAACGCCTCGACCCTCTGACCGACGGCCGACCCGATCCGCGCCCGACGGTCCGCGAAAACGTCGCGATCCTCGGCAACCTCTCGACGGACTTCAACTTCGCCCAAGTCCCGCTTGCCCCAGTGATCCTTCCGCTCCGTCCGCACACAACTCTGACCGGTTGAACAGCCAGCCTCAGACGCGCCGAGTGTTTGATCGAGCGACTGAGACAAACACGAGCCGCTCGGGTTCCGTGGCCGAACACGAGCCTTTGCTCCCGTACAGGCCGAACCGGCGACCGTCGCACTGACCTGTGCGTTCGTCAGTCGGGATCGACCGACGCGGGAGACCAGTCGCTTCGGTCACGGACGAACCGTTGTGGTGTTCGGCCTGGTTGGTCGTGCGAGGCCGTCGAGATCAGACCAATATCGAGATCGTCGTGCTCGCGACCAACTCGAAGTCGTCGCGCGCCCTGCTGTGCGGCCCGGCCTCGTCGCGACCGCCCGGGTGCTGCTCGCAGCACTGCCGGCTGCTCGACGAACCGCACCGGCCTGAACTGGCTACCGCGAGCCTCGAGCGTTCGTGGCCACCGCCCCCGAACGTCGGCGACGCGGACGTGCTCAGGCACGCCGGCTCCTGGTCAACGTGTGTCGCTCAACGCGGCCGACGTCGGTTGACGACGTCCGGCACGCACGTTCGCTGACCACGGGCGACACGAGCGATCATCCGGGTGTGAGGCCGTCAACGGGCCGCCGCTCGCGCGGCGTGCACCCTTTCTTTGGAGCTCGCAGAGTGCAACGATCCGTACCTATGCGACTCAATCATCTTGCGATCGGAATGTCACCAGCCGACTTCGACGACGAACGCCGACGTGAGATCGCTGAGTTCTACAACGAAGTGTTCGGGTGGTACGAGTTCACGCCCGACGAACCGGGCGACCCGATGATCCTCGCGTTCGACGACTTCGGCCAGTACCTGTATCTGATCGCTGAAGAGCCCCCGCTGCGCGCGGCGCCGATGGCGCACTTCGGCGTGCAGGTCGATTCGCGTTCGGAGCTCGACTCGATCCTCGGCCGGGCGCGCGAGTACGCGTTGCGCGACCCGCGCGTGGAGGTGACGCAACCTGTGACCGAGCCGCAGCGGTCGAACCGTGGGCACGTCACGCTGACGAACTGTTACATCCGCTACTTGCTGCCCGTGATGGTCGAGCTGCAGTACATCGAGTTCTTCCCGTTCGAGCACGATCGACGCTGACCCGTGGAAAGCGTTTGCCAAAGGGGGTTTCGCGGCGTAGGTTCGGCTGTGCACAACCCGGGAGAATCACATGTTCAACGGGCGGTCATCGACGCGGACTCGCAGATCCACGACGTCCAGTTCGATTGGCGGCCACCGCTCCCACCGGACCTGCACGAGCCCGTCCCGCGCCCGCACCCCAAGCCGTCGACCGTCCCGCACATCGAGGTCGAGGGCCGATCGTTGGCCGGCGGCGAGCACGTTCGGGCGAACGCGTCACCGGCTGCGCAAGACCCCTGTGGAACACGACCGGGATGAGCACCTGCCGGTCGCGCCGGTCTGCTCCGAGAGCATCTCGCCCGCGTTCGTCGGCGCGATCGGGCCGAGCAACTCGTCATCGCCGCTGACTGCGCCACCCCGAAGGCATGTACCCGTTCACGATGAAGGTGTTCGCCGACCGTGACGATCCGAGCGGCGACGCGTGCTGCAAGATCCTGTACGACAACCCGAAGCGGCGCGACCGACGCTGAGAAGAGGAGCGGTTGATGGCATACGGCCTCGTGTCCGCCGATTCGCACGTCAACGAAGCACCCGACGCGTTCAGTGCCCGGCTCCCATCCCGTTTGCGGCCGCGTGGGCCGAGAATCGAAACGGTCGACGGCCAAGACTGCTGGGTTACCGAAGGGCTCCCACCGGCTCCGTTGTCGTTCGGTGTACACGCGGCCGATAAGCCGCGCGACGGCCGGGCCTTTACGAACCGGAAACTGCACGTGTCGCGCGACGAGATGGTGAAGGGCTCGTATGACCCGCACGCGCGGCTGCACGATATGGATCTCGACCGACTCGACGCCGAAGTGCTCTATCCGGGCCCGCTCGGCGGTCTGGGCGGCGGTGGCACCATCGCGGCGATCGCCGACGACGAGCTGCGTCATGCCTGCCTACGCGCGTACAACGATTGGTTGGCCGACTTCTGCGCCGTTGCACCCGACCGTTTTATTGGCATTGCCCTCACGCGTATCGAGGAGCCCGAGTTCGCGGTTGCGGAACTCGAATACGCCGCCGGCCGCGGTTTGCGGGGAGCCGTGGTGAACGCGATGCCCGACCTTGCGGGTGGCGCGCCGTTGTCGAGCCGGGTGTACGACCCGTTCTGGGCATGCGCGCAGGAGGCGAAACTGCCGCTTTCCCTGCACATCCTGCACTCGCGAAGCACTCCACCGTTGACGGCCGCCGCGTCGCGTGATCCCCACATGCAAGGCGGCGGGAACCATGCCGGCACCCAGTCGGTCCTCGACCACGTCGGGGCCGGGACCGGACTGTTTGAGACGTACATGACGATGATGTGCCTCGACATGGCCGAGCCGGTCGCGTTGTTGATCTTCTCCGGGATCTTCGAGCGCTTCCCGCAGTTGCGGTTCTCGATCGCGGAGTGCGGAATCGGATGGATCGCCTTCGCGCTCGAGCGCATGGACTCGATCTTCGATCAGCACCGCAACTGGATGGGGTCCGTGATCACGCGTGCCCCGAGCGAATACTTCCACGAGCACTTCACCGCAACGTTCCAACAAGACGATGATTCGGGTCTGGCGTGCCGCTCGCTGATCGGTATCGACAACATCATGTGGGCATCCGACTATCCCCACACCGACACCACGTGGCCACACTCGCACGACGTCGTCAACTCATTGTTTGCCGACATACCGGCCGACGAGCGGGAACGCATGACGAACCGCAACGCACGCCGCTGGTACGGGCTGCCCGTGTGAACCTCGAGCCCTCGCCCCGGCAGGCCGCCCGGCGCGACGCACTCGCGGAGCTGCTCGACGCGAAATGTCCGTCCACGCGCGTGCGCGCAGCCGAGCCGCTCGGGTTCGACGCGGGCCTGTGGCACGAAGTGGAAGCCGTGATCGACGTTTCCGGCCCGCTGGTCGATCTTGCGCTCGCCGCGGAGCCGCTCGGCGCCTATCTGGCACCGGTACCGTTCGCGGAGGCGGTCGCGGCGCGGCGCGCGGTGCCCGGACTTGCCGACGAGATCGCCACCTTCGCGGTCGCCGGTGAACGGTTGGTCCCGGCCGGCGCGATCGCGGACTGCCTCGTCGGGTTGCGGGCAAGCGACAACGCCCTTGTCGTCGCGCGCGGCGTGGCGCCACGACGCGCGCCTTCGAACCTGGCGAGCTTGCCCCTCGCCGATCGCGCACTCGACGGCGAGATCGTCGCCACCGGCGACGAGGCCTCGGCGCACGCACGCGACGCGCGGGCCGCGTGGATGGTATGCACCGGAGCGGCGCTTGTCGGCCTCGCGCAACGCGCGCTCGACCTGACCACCGCGTACGTGAAGGAGCGCCGCCAATTCGGCGTGCCGATCGGATCGTTTCAGTCCGTGCAGCATCGCCTCGCCGACTGCGCCACGTCCATCGCGGGCGCTCGCCTGTCGGCCTGGCGGGGCGCGTGGGCCGCCGACGTCCGCGCCCCCGACGCGTACGACCGCGCGTTGATGGCGTTCCTGTTCGCTTCCGAGACAGCCCGCGAGGCGACAGCCGCGGCGTTGCAGTTCCACGGCGGTTACGGCTTCACCCTCGACCACGACGTCCAGCTGTACCTGCGCCGAGCCAAGGGCTGGCCGCTCGTGCTCGGCGACCCTCACGATCTGTGGTGCGAACTCGGCGCGGGTTGGTTCGCCCGAACGTCGCGTGACCCTGAACGCGAGGTCGACGGCATCGACTTCCGGCTCGGCGACCACACCGAAGCTTTCCGGGCGGACGTGCGCGCGTTTCTCGCCGAGCATCTGACGTCGGAGGTGCTGGCGCGGGTGCACGCCACCGGAACCGTCCACGACTGGGGGTTCCACCGGGCGTTAGCGGCCAAAGGATGGGTCGCGGCCGCCTGGCCGACCGAGCACGGCGGCGCGGGCCGCGACCCGTGGGAGACGCGGGTGTTCGCCGAGGAATGCGCGCTCGCCGACGCGCCAACCGACGGCTTGTCGATGACCCTGATGGTCGCGAACACGCTGCGCGTTGCGGGAACCGAGAAGCAAAAGCGCGACATCCTGCCCCGCGTGCTGGCGGGCGAAGTCGTGATCTGTCTCGGCTACAGCGAACCAGACGCCGGCTCCGATGTCGCCAATGCCCAAACCGCGGCGGTGCGCGCCGGCGACGAATGGATTGTGAACGGCCACAAGGTCTTCACCTCGATGGCGCATGAGGCCCAGTACGTGTTCCTGCTTACCCGCACGAACACCGACGCCGCGAAGCACCACGGGCTCACGATGTTCCTTGTGCCGATGGATAGCGCGGGCATCGAGATCGAACCGATCTTGACGCTCGGCGCGCCCGGCCGGACCAATCGCACCACCTACCGCGACGTAGTAGTTCCCGACTCATGCCGGGTCGGTGACATCGACGCGGGCTGGGGTGTGATGAACGTCGCGCTGACGTTCGAACGGGGCGGAACGTTCGCCGCGATCCGTGCTCTGCAAGAGACGGTCACGTGGGCACGCTCGAACGGTCGCATCGCCGACCCCGTGGTTGCGGCCCGGCTCGCAAGGGTCGCGGCCGACAACGAAGTCGCGACCTTGCTGTCGCTGCGCACCACCTGGGTGGCAGCGACGGGCGCCCTCGCCGGTGTCGAAGGGTCGATGGCGAAGTTGTTCTCGTCGGAGTCGATTCAACGATCGACGGCCGACCTCGTCGACCTGCTCGGCGTCGAAGGAGTGCTGTCGGAGACAGAGCCCGACGCACCTGCGGCCGGCGCGATCGAGTATCAGTGGCGCAAGGCAGGCGTCGCGACGATCTACGGCGGTACCAGCGAGATCATGCGCAGCATCATCGCGGAGCGTGCGCTCGGCCTTCCTCGTGGTCGGAGTCGCTCGTGACACCGACCTTCCAACTCGCCGATCTGTTCGAGGCGACCGCCGATGCCGTTCCGGACCGCGAGCCGTTGATCGCCGGCGCCGAGCACCGGACGTTCCGCGAACTCGAAGCCAACGCGAACCGCCTGGCACACTTCCTCGCCGAACGGGGCGTAGGCAAGGACGACCACGTGGCGATCTATTCGCGGAACTGCGCCGAGTGGATCGAGGCGATGCTCGCAGTGTTCAAATTGCGCGCTGCGGTCGTGAACGTCAACCATCGCTATGTCGGCGACGAGCTCGCGTACCTGTTCAACGACGCCGATGTCGCCACCCTCGTCTTCGCGCGGGAATTCGCCCCGCGTGTCGCGGCCGCGCGAACCAAGGTGCCCGACCTCGCGACGCTCGTCATGATCAATGACGGTTCGGCTGCGTCGCTCGAGGGAGTCGACGACGCCGTCTGGTACGCCGACGCGCTCACGGCAGGAAGCCCAGAACGCGACTTCGGCGCCCGCTCCGGCGACGACCGATACCTGCTCTACACCGGAGGCACGACAGGCCTTCCCAAAGGCGTGGTGTGGCGCCACGAAGACTTCTTCTACGCCTGCTTGCAGGGTGGCGCAGGTGCGGGCGCACCGCCGGCGACGACCCCAACCGACCTCGCCCGACGCGCGGTGTCCGATCCGCCGATTCGCGTCATGTTGCTCGCAGGAGCGTTACACCACGCGAGCGGGCAATGGGGCATGCTCTCGACCCTGTTAATGGGCGCCCGCGCCGTGCTGTGGACGGGCGCAGGGTTCGACGCGCATCGTGCGTGGGAGCTCGTCGAAGAGCACCGCATTACCAAACTCGCGATCGTCGGCGACGCGATGGCTCGCCCGCTGGCGGACGCACTGGCCGCCGGAAAGGCAGGCGGCCGTGCCTACAACACTGCATCGGTCGTCGCGATCGGCAGCGGAGGTGCGATTCTCTCGCCCGCAGTCCAGGCGGAGCTTCGGTCGCTGCTCCCCGGGATCGAGCTCTCCGACGTGATGGGGTCGAGCGAGAGCGGCTTGTTCGCATTTCAGGTGCTCGACCAGTCGGATGCGACCGCGGGTGCTCGCCCCCGCTTCGTGCTCGACGCGACGGCAACGGTGATCGACGACGCCGGTCGCCCGGTCGCGCTCGGAGCTACCGGGCGGCTCGCCGTGCGTGGCCGCGTTCCGCTGCGCTATCACAACGACCCGGCGCGAACTGACCAGACCTTCCCGCTCATCGACGGGGTACGTCACGTCGTACCGGGCGACTATGCCGTCCTCGGCGAGAACGGCACGATCCGGCTGCTCGGACGCGGATCGGTGTCCATCAATACCGGAGGTGAGAAGGTCTATCCCGAAGAGGTGGAAGCCGTGCTCAAGGAACACGCCGGCGTCTTCGACGCGGTCATCGTCGGCGTAACCGACGATCGTTTCGGCGAGCGGGTTGCCGCGGTCGTGCAGCCCCGGCCCGGTGTCGCAGTCGATGCCCAGCAACTCACAGCACATTGCCGGGAACGACTCGCCGGCTACAAGGTTCCGCGCACGGTGCGCTTCGTCGACGAGGTCGTCCGACACTCGAGTGGCAAGCCGGACTACCGCTGGGCGGCCGAGATCGCAACGCACCAGGAACCGTCGTGACCGACCGCACCCCCGTGATCGTCGGCGTCGGTCTGTCGGACTCCCCGCGTGCGCCACACCTCGACGGGATTGAGCACCACGTCCAGGCGCTGCGGCGTGCGCTCGACGATTGCGGCATCGCCAAGGCCGAGATCGACGGGTACCTTTGCGCGGGCGGGAGCGAAGCCCACGGCGGCATCGACGACGCCGCCACGATGGCCGAATATCTCGGTATCTCGCACCGTTGGCTCGACGGCACCAAGACGGGTGGCTCGAGCTTCGAGCTCTACGTGCAGCACGCGGCAGCCGCGATTCGCGAAGGCGCCTGCGAGGTCGCGTTGATGAGCTACGGCTCCGACATGCTCTCGCGCATGGGTCGCACGCTCGGTACACAAATGTTCGGAGGCGACGAGCCGGCGCGAGGTCCGAGCCAATGGGAACGGCCGTACGGCAATACGCTGGTGTCGAACTACGCGATGGCGGCGAAACGCCATATGCACGAGTTCGGAACCACATCCGAACAGCTCGCCGAGGTCGCGGTCACGATGCGTGCCCACGCCGCGATGAACCCGCATGCCCAGTATCGTGACCCGATCACCATCGACGACGTGCTCGGTTCACGCATGGTTGCGGACCCGCTGCACAAGCTCGACTGTTGTGTGATTTCCGACGGCGGTGGCGCGGTGATCATGACCACCGCCGAACGGGCGCGCGACCTGCGCCAAATCCCCGTCTACGTGCTCGGCGCCGCGATGGCCGGTTCCCACTGGAACGCCTCCCAGATGCGCGACTTCACCACCACCGCGGCCGCGTCGAGTGGCCCGGAAGCATTCGGACAGTGCGGGTTGGGTCCCGACGACGTCGACACGTTGCAGCTCTACGACAGCTTCACCATCACCGTGGTGCTCATCTGCGAAGACCTCGGTTTCTGCAAGAAAGGTGAGGGCGGCGAGTTCGTCGCGTCGGGTGCGCTCGCGCTCGGCGGCCGAACACCGACAAACACCGACGGCGGAGGGCTGTCCGCATGCCATCCGGGTATGCGGGGACTGTTCTTGCTCGCCGAGGCGACGCGCCAACTTCGCCGGCGGGCGGGCGCCGCGCAAGTACCGGACTGCCGCATCGCGCTGTGCTGCGGGTCGGGGGGTTGGCTCTCGGCAATGGGCACCGTCATCCTCGGTTCGGACGCACCGTGAGTACGAGACCGATACCCGGAGCCGATCACGTCACCGACCCGTTCTGGCACGCCGCGGCGGACGGACGACTGCTCGTGCAGCGCTGCATGAACTGCGGTACCGCGCAGCACTATCCCCGCGCGATGTGTCGCGAGTGCGCGGGCGAAACCCAATGGGAACTGTGTTCGGGACACGGCACGGTGTACACGTTCAGCATCGTGCGCCAGAACCGTACGCCTCCGTTCGATGCGCTCGTACCCTACGTGGTCGCGATGATCGACCTTGAGGAGGGCGCACGGATGATGGGCAACGTCACCGACTGCGATCCCGACGCGGTGCGGATCGGAATGCCTGTCGAGGTGTGGTTCGAAACCCTCGGCGCCGGCCGCGCGCTCCCGCAGTGGCGGCCGGCGTGAACAGGACTGATCTGTGCGCAGGTCGCGTGGCGATCGTGACAGGCGCCGGCCGCGGAATCGGGCGCGAGCATGCACTCGAGCTCGCCCGCCAAGGCGCGCGCGTGGTCGTCAACGACGTCGACGAAGAGCCGGCGCACGAGGTCGCGGCCGAGATCGGCGACGCGATCGCAAATTCCGACGACATCTCGGCGGCCGCTGGCGCCCGATCGTTGGTGCAAGCCGCGATCGATGCCTTCGGCACGCTTCACGTCGTCGTCAACAACGCCGGGATCGTACGCGACGCGGTGCTGGTCAACATGACCGAGGACGACTTCGACACGGTCGTCCGCGTGCACCTCAAGGGCACCTTCAATGTCATGCACCACGCGGCCGTACATTGGCGCGAACAATCCAAGCGCGGCGTCGATACCGACGCGCGGATTGTCAATACGACCTCGGCCTCGGGATTGTTCGGCAACCCGGGCCAGGCCAACTACGGTGCGGCCAAGGCAGGAATCCTCGGCCTGACCCAGGTCGGCGCGCTCGAGCTCGAACGCTACGGCGTGACCGTCAACGCCATCGCGCCCGCGGGTCGCACCCGCATGACCGAAGCGCTCTTCCCGCCCGCACCCGACGCGGGATTCGATCGGCTCCACGCCCGCAACAACGCGCCATTGGTCGCGTGGCTCGCAAGCCGCGAGTCACGTGGCATTAACGGACGAGTATTCGAGCTTGCCGGAGGCACGATACGCGTGCTCGAAGGCTGGCGGCGCGGTCCGCAGGTAGACCAACCGGACCGCTGGGACCCGAGTGCGCTCGGGCCGGTCGTGCGTGACCTCGTCGCGCGCGCTGCGCCGACGACTCCCGCGCACCCGACCTAGGCCAGGTGACGATGACGATCGACCCGACGGCAGTTGGCAAAGAGTTCGGGCCTGTGCCGGTGTCGTGGACGCGTACGGACGCGGTCGTATATGCACTGGGCGTCGGGTGTGGCGCCGATGATCTCGCGTTCGTCACCGAGAACTCCCACGACATCAACCAGCGGACGCTCCCGACGCTTCCGCTCGTGCTCGGACAACAGGGCGATCCTGACCGCATCCCGCGCGACAAGACCGCGAGTGCGATGTCAGCGGTCGGAACGTACGATCCGAAGATGGTTGTGCACGGCACATCGGCGCTTTCCGTGCCCGGCGAGTTGCGCCCATCCGGCGAGGTCGACGCGTACACGCGTATCGCCGCGATTTGGGACAAAGGTACGGCCGCGGTGGTCGAGCTCGAGACTGAAGGTCGAGACCGGGCAACTGGCGCAGTGCAGTACACGACTTCTGCCGGTGTTTTCATTCGCGGCGCGGGCGGCTTTGGCGGCGAGCGCGGGCCGAGCGCGGCGGCGGATGTGGCACCCGACCGTGCGCCGGACGCGGTCGTGCGGTACAACACCCGACCGGACCAAGCGCTGCTGTACCGGCTCTCGGGCGACAGGAATCCGCTGCACTCCGATCCGGTGTTCGCAGCCAAGGCCGGCTTCGAGCGCCCGATTCTGCACGGTCTGTGCACGTTTGGATTCACGGGCCGGGCGTTACTCGACGCCGTCTGTGCCGGTGACCCCGCGAGGTTCCGTACGATGCGCGGGCGCTTCTCGTCGCCGGTGTATCCGGGCGACGAGATCTCGGTGTTGATCTGGGTCGACAGCCCAGAGGTGTACTTCCGCACCGAGCGCGCCGACGGCTCCGTCGCGATCGACGCCGGACGCGGCTCGGTCGTGAACCCATGAGCGCATAAGCCTGTGCTCGACGTCGCGGTCCGTGGAGGAACGATCATTGATGGGACCGGCACAGCCGGCGTCATCGGCGACGTCGGGATCGTCGGCGGCCGCATCGTTGCGCTCGGGACCGTCGATGATCGAGCAACGAACGAGATCGACGCGGAAGGTCACGTCGTCGCGCCGGGCTTCATTGACGGGCACACGCACTACGACGCGCAGCTGTGGTGGGATCCTGCCTGTACGCCGTCGCCTCTGCACGGCGTCACCACTGCAATAGCCGGCAACTGCGGCATGAGCCTCGCGCCCGTTGGCTCCGACGACGGCTTCTTGCTGCGCTTACTCGCCCGGGTGGAGGGGATCCCGCTGTCCGCGCTGGAGGCGGGCGTCGAGCTGCGTTGGCGGACCTTCGCGGACATGCTCGCGGCGATCGACGCGCATGGCGTCGGCATCAACATCGGGCTGATGGTCGGGCACGCCGCGCTGCGGCGAGCGGTGATGGGCCGCGCCGGTTCGGAGCGCGCCGCGAGTCCAGCCGAGCTCGACGCGATGCGGTCCGAACTGCACGAGGCGCTCGCGTCAGGTGGGCTTGGACTGTCGAGCGCGACGGTCGCGACACAAGTCGATGGAGATGGCCGCCCGACTCCGCCGTGCGCGGCAACGCTCGAAGAGTTTCTCGCGCTGGCAGCAGTGTGCGGTGAGCACGCCGGCACCTGCCTCGAGATGACACCCGCGTCGTACCTGCGCGGCTTCGACTCCGCCGACGCGGAGCTCCTCGGCGCGATGTCAGCTGCCGCGAACCGTCATCTCAACTGGAACCCGGTGCTCGTCAACCGCGCCGATCCGACGCTGCATGAACGCCAACTTGCGGTGTCTGACCGTGCCCGCCTGCTCGGCGGACTGGTGGTGCCATTCGTCGCACCCCAGAACGGACCCATGCAGCACGACTTCCTCGTCGCGTACGTGTTCCGAGCGCTTCCGGGATGGTCCGACGTGTTCGAACTCGAGCCGGCGAGCCGTGTTCGTGCCCTCGCCGATCCGAAGACGCGCGCGACGTTGCGTGACGCGCTGGCGGCCGAGGAGACGGGGCTCGCGGTGACCTTGCGCGACAACTGGGGCCGGTACGTCGTCAACGAGGTCCCCGACGGTCCGTTACGGGCGCTGGTCGACCGTCCGATCGCCGATATCGCAACCGAACGGCGATCGACCGACTTCGACACGATCCTCGACATCGCGGTCGAAGGGAACTTGGAGGTGGGTTTCGTCCGCCACCCCTATCCCGCCGACGATCCGTGGCTCGCCGAGACGCGAGCGGCAGTGATGCGCGACCCGCGGGTTGTTCTCGGCGCGTCCGACGCCGGCGCGCACGTCGACATGATGGTCGGCGCCGATTTTCCAACGCGGGCGCTCGCGGACCTCGTCCGCGACCGCGGTGTGTTCTCGCTCGAGGGGCTCATCCATCGTTTCACGGATCGCCCGGCGCGTCTCTTCGGCCTGCGCGACCGCGGCCGTATTGCCCTCGGCGCGATCGGCGACATCGTCGTGTTCGACGCCGAGACGGTGAACGCCTCACCGATACGGACCGCCCGCGATCTGCCGGGCGGTGCCCCCCGGCTCGTGACCGACGCGACCGGCGTCCCACACGTGCTGGTCAGCGGACGGTCGGTCGTGCGCAACGGCGCGCTCACCGGCGAACTTCCGGGCCGGCTCCTGCGCTCGGGCCGCGACACCGACACGGTGCTGGCCGGCCCATCGTGACCGTGCCCGCTCTGACCCTCGCGTCGAGGCCACAGGTGTGCATCGAGGATCGGTGGTGCGTACCTGCGTGCGTGACGGACGAGGAACCGGTTCGGTGCTGCATCGACCTATCACCTGACTCATGTTGTGAGGGCTGCGTCGCGCCTCGTCGGGTTTGGCGGGTCTTCGAACTGGTTGGGTGCGCTTCGGTCGGACCGCACCGACCCACCGCAGCGGGCCGTCGTTTTCAAGTGCCGAAACACAGGATCCGTCGGTCGACCTCGACACTGGCCGCCGACACTGGCGGCCGACACTGGCGGCCGAGACTGCGCCGGCGTCCGCTCACACCGCGACCGGTGGCTTGAGCGCCGAGGACCGGCGAACGCCCCGTTAGCAATCCGGCAGGAGGAGCCGGGTTGCGGATCGCATGATCTCGCTGATGTCGGTGTCGGCGGCGGTGCCGGTCGCCCACCCGGCGAGCGCCGTGAACCAGGTGCTCTCGAGGATTTCGGCGACGTCGCGGTCGGTTTTGGTTGGCTGTTCTGCGGTGATCGCAGCAGTGAGCGCCTCCCTGGTGGCTTCGCGGTACCCGCGGACATGTTGGGCGACGTCGGGTTTGCCGCTCAGCAGCGCTCGGACGAGTGCCACGGTTAAGGCTCGGTTGGCCGTGATCGTCTCGGTCAGCCCATCGATGAGACCGTTCACGCGGGCCGCCGGGGTGGGACCTTCGGGTAACGACTGGTTGTGTCGCCGGTCGAGCACGTCGGATTGTTCGCCCACCGCGACGATGAGCAGCGAATCGAGCGACGCGAAGTTCTCGTAGATCGTCCGCGATGACACGCCTGCGCGTTGGGCGATCGCACGGACTTGGAGTGCGTCGTAACCACCTTGCGCGGCCAGCTCGAACGCGGCGTCCAGAATACGACGCCGGGTTCGGACCTTGCTCAACACGGAACTTTCTCGCAAAGGAGTGCCTATTCGGAGTTCAGCGACACGATGGTTTCGGCGAGCTTCATGGACGGTGACCGTCCACCACGATCGGCAACGATTCCGCGCCGGTCGGTGGGAAACGTGTGGCGCCTCGTTTCGCGACCTGGAGGCAACGGCAACCGCCTTTCGTGTCTTTCCTTAGGCGGCGCGCCGCCGAACCGGTCGAGTCTCAACGTGAGGCAAAGTGTCTCGGGGCCGGTCCACCCGACCCCGAGACCCCCGACCGCCACTGACGTGTTGTGTCAGGTGATCACGAACGCCGTTGTGCCGGTGATGATGAGGTTCTTGATCGCGTTCTTGACGAGTGGGCCGAGCTTGACCGTGACCGTCGTCGACACCGTGCCTCCCACGAAGAGGCCCTTGGTCACTTTGCCCTTGACCGTCGCGGTGATCACACCTTTGGACGAGATCTTCGTCGTGCTATTTGCGGTGAACGTCGATGTCGCCTTCGTGTTCCACGTGATCGTGTCGTTCAACACGACGGGCTTGCCCCCCGCAAACGTCGAAATGTCGATCGCCGCGGTCTTGATCGAGCCTTTACTGGTCCCGCTGGTCACACCACCGCCCTTGCAGGCCTTGACCGGCAAGACGACGCTGATCGTCTGCACTGTCGGCGTCGAGGTCAGACCCGGCGAGATCGTGATCGTCCCGCTCGGCTTCCCACATGTGGTGCCGCTCGCCGCGTCTGCAGGTCCCGCTGTCAGTACGGCAATCGGGGCCAACAGCGCGATGGCCATCGTGAACAGGCAAATCTTTCTCATCCAAGTTCCCCTCTCGCAGGTCGGTCCTTACTCACACGATCCCTCGCGGTGTCCGGCGTTCAAACGGAGCCCCGCCGACGGGGTACGACGTTGGCTCCCCTCTTTGGCGACCATGGCGGCCCGCGATCGCGTCCGCGTCGACGCAACCCGGGCCCAACCTTGGTTTCGACGGTGCGGCGTGTCGGGGCGGCTTGCGGACTGGACCGGCTGCCACCCCACAAACCACGCTTTGTCTAGGTATACCCGTCCGCTCAGCTGGTAAACCTTGGTTTTCGATGTGTTCGAGGAGCTTGAATGGCTGACCGTGCCGCACCCAGAGCCAAACAACCGCGGCGTCGCATGCTCGACGCCGCGCTGGAACTCGCGGTCCTCGGCGGTTACGACGCCCTCCAGGTACGCGCGATCGCGCAACGGGCCGGGGTGTCGTCGCGCACGATCTACGAAAATTTCCCGTCGCTCGACTCGCTGCTCATCCTCGCGGTGGCGGAGCCGGCGGAAGGGCTGTACCGCCAGTTCACCGAGTCGCCACCGAACGGGCGGACCGCGGCGGCGCGAGTGAACCAGTTGATCAGCCAGCTCACGGACACGATGACCGCCAATCGGCCGTTGACCCTCGCCTTGTTTCGGGCGCTGTTGAGCGGCAAACCCGACGTCGCGCAGCACATCGCCGGCTTTCGAGCCGCACTCCAAGCGGTCTTGGCCTCCGCGATCACGTCACAGCGTCCAACCAAACGCGATCGCGACGTCGCCGAGATACTCCAAAACATCTGGTTCACGGCGCTCGTCGGATGGGCCGCCGGGACCGACTCCGACAGCTACATCGCCGACATCATGGCCCGCTCCACCCGGCTGCTGCTCCCAACCCGCTAAACCGCAACCCGGTCGGAAACCAAGGTTTGCGATCCGGCGGTCGCGGGTATACAACGAATGTCGGGCGTGTCGACGCGTCGGGAGCGCGCGTCGATCGAACCTCGAGGGGCGTCACGTCGAGCGGGACACAACGCACCCTGCCTGTCCTCGCGGTCACACTCGCGGCGCTTGGCCCAGCCGTCCTCGTCGCGCAGCCCGCATCGGCGTTCCCGCCCGGCGACCCGGATCTACAAGTTCAAGTACTACGTCGTCGCGACCTTGATGAATCGCCCAGACCAACCTCACGCTGTCGCCGCCCCCGGGCGTCTTCAAAGGCGGGATCGACCTCAGCACCGGGCAACTTCAGGGCAGCATCTCACTGCCCGACACAACATTCACCCAAACCGAAGCCGGCATCGGGCTCGTCACCGCGGCCGCCGCGATCGAACACACCAAGCCAGTCACCGGTCACGTGAACATCGGAAATTTCAACGTCAGCGCGACCTCAACGTTCAACATTCATATCGTCACGATGTATCTCGCCACACCCACCGTTCCCGTCACTCTTCCGTCGCTGCCGATCACCCTTCCCTCACTGCCGATCGCGCTCCCTCCCGTCACGATCCCGGCCGTCAACCTCGTCGGGAACTCCTGTACCACGGCATCGCCGGTCAGCGTCACCATGAAAGACACCGCGCACCTCGGCGCGGCCTCCACCTTCACCGGCTCATTCACGATGCCCAACTTCGCGAACTGCGCAGTCATGACCTCAGTGATCAACGAGAGATCCCCGGCCCCGGCAACACCTTCACCGCGACCGCGACCCCAGCCACCTAACGCGCTGGTCTCAGCAGTCAGCTGAAGATGCAACCCACGAGGTGCGACCGCGAACGGGAGGTTTCGACAAATCGCGGTTTGGGTAAACGCAAGCTGCCGACGCGACGGGCATCGCGCCTGCCGGTTCATCTTTTTCGGGCCTGGGGGGAAACGAAAATGATTCGCAAAGGAACACAGCGCAGGCTTGCGATCGGAGCCCTGTTGGTCACCGCGCTGGGGTCGACGGCGTTCGTCGAGCAACCCGCGTCGGCGTTCCCGCGCGGGGACAAGGTCTACAACTTCAGCGACAAGCTCCGGACCGAAACTCGCTTCGCCAGGCTGCAACAGACGCTCGCTCCGCCCATCGGCAGCTACACGGGCGGCATCGACATGGTCACCGGCGCGACCAAGGGCACCATGAAGCTGCCTCCGGTCACCTTCGCCGAGCCTTTCGCCGGTCTTTCGAGCATCACCACCCAGTTCACGCAGGTGAAGCCGGTGAGCGGCCGTCTCGATCTCAAGAAGGGCAAAGTCACGGAGAGTTCGACGTTTCTGATGCACATCATCAGCGCGTACGGCTCGGGCTCGACCGCGCCGGGTTCGGCCACGCTTCCCTCGGCCACGCTGCCCACACTTCCGATCACCGTGCCGACGTTGCCGATCACCGTGCCGACGCTACCGGCCACGTTGCCGACCCTCCCGGTGACGTTGCCGACGTTGCCGGGCTCGCCGCCGGTAAACCTGGTCGGCACGTCGTGCGTCTCGACGACCCCGATCACGGTCATCATGAACGGGATCGCGAAGCCTGGGTCGATCTCGCAGCTGACGGGAACATTCACGATCCCCGACTTCAAGTCCTGCGGAGTCGCGACCGCGTTGCTCAACGCACTGTTCCCAGGACCGGACAACACGTTCACCGCAGTAGCAGCGCCATCGTCGGGGCCTCCGCCGCCGACACTCCCGCCGCTGCCGATCACCCTGCCGACATTGCCGATCACGCTGCCATCGATCCCGGTCACCTTGCCGACGTTGCCGGTCACACTGCCATCGATCCCGGTCACCTTGCCGACGTTGCCGATCACGCTGCCGTCGATCCCGGTCACCTTGCCACCGGTGACACTGCCCACCGTCACGCTCCCGCCGGTGACAGCACCGACGCTCCCGTGACGCCTGCGGAACCGACGAAACCGAAGCCGACCCACACCAGATCGACGGGTTCACCGCCACGGGCATTCGGCGCTGGACCGCTCGTGTACGGCCCGGCCACGCGCAATGACACGAACGCGTGCGGCATCGATCGCGTCGTCGAGCACCGCTGATCGGGTCAAGCGTCCAACTTGACGCTGGCCGCAAGCTCGAACGCTGCTTCAGGAGAAGGCGAGATACCCACGAGTTGTGCGTTCGGGTGGGATGTCCGGAACGGTCGGCCGGCCGATACGCGACAACGCTGATCGAACAACCTGAACCGCCACACAGCCAACCCGACACGTCGACGTCGACGCGTCCGCGCTCCCGTCACACCACCGCAGGCGGACAACCGAGTCCCGCCAATCGCGCGTTCTCGGCACCCCACACGTTCGAAGGGAGTGTCGCCTCGTCGTTCAGATGGCGAACAAGCGCGTCCGAGCCGCTGGCGTCGGCCCGGCCAGGAGACTCGGGAATGGTCGACGGATCACCTGGATTCGATCAGCGCTACCCCAGGGCTGCGTGAAAGCTGACCGGGGAGCGGCGGTCTGTTCTCACGACGCCGGCCAGCCCCACGCACCGTAGAGCCCTGTCGCGGTTGAGGTCTCGGCTTCGCCTCGCCTACCGGTCGGCGTCGTCATGATCGTCCGGAAGACGAAGACCCCGCCGAGATAGGCCGGATCACTGAGCCGGACTGCTACTGGGAAACTCGTGTATGTCCCTTCAGCACAGTTTGGGTGACAGTTGTTCACGTTGTGCATAGCGGTTCCGGCTGCCGCCGTTGTCGTCCAGGTACTCCAGGTGATGTGCATGAGGTTGTCGGCGCTCGTGGCGCACCCGAAGAAGATCAGCGTTGGCCGAATACGGCGGCCAGTTTCTGGCTCGGTGTCGCACGGGGGCGCGCCCGGCAACACGAATGTTGAAACGTGTGACGTCGCCTGAGTCGTTGCTGTTCGAGACACGGTCGTGGGAAGAACAGTCGTGGTCGACGGTGCGGTCGTCGATGTACTTGGCGCCTCCTTGGGACCTGTGGCCGTGGACGAGCAACCAGCCAACACTCCCGCGATCAAGAGGGACGGAATCGACGTCAGCAATCTGTGTGTCTGCCGGCGATCTCGGCACGATGGATCTCGCGGTCGACGCTCGGCGCGGGCGGCCTTGATCGGAAGGTGCCCCGCGCCGGTCACCATGTCGTGTTCAGCTCCGAGAGCACGAGTCGACAGGTCGAACGAAGTCGGCCCACGTTTCGACCCAACGGTCCCAGACCGCGACCGGGTAGTCGTGGCCCATGCCTTCGATCTCGACGAAGTGCGCGCCGGGAATCAACGCTGCGGTGCGGCGACCGCCACTCGGGTCGATCAGCGTGTCGCGGTCACCGTGCATGACAAGCGTCGGGACGGTCAACCGGCGTAAGCCGTCGGCGCGGTCAGCGTCGCTCTTGATGGCCAGCATCTGACGGCCGATACCGGCGGGGCAGTAGCAACGGTCGAACGCCCGCGTGGCACGCGCTCGCAGGTATGGCTCGTCGATCCACTCCGGTTTCGACCCGTAGACCCGTAGAGCGGCGATATGGCGGTCGACATATTCGTCACGGGTCCGGGCAGGCTTGGCCATCAATACGGCCTGTGCTTCCGGTGAGCTCTGTCCGTATTCGGGTTCGCCGGTGCGCGACATCACCGACGTGAGCGACAGCAGTCGGTCGCCGTGGTCGATCGCGAGCCGTTGCGCGATCATCCCGCCCATCGACACGCCCATGACGTGAGCGTGCTCCGCCTTCGCCGCGTCGAGTACGGCCACGGCGTCGCCCGCCATGTCGCGCAGCGTATATGCGCGCTCGTCGAGTTTCGACGACAAGCCGGTGTCGCGGTTGTCGAATCTCATGACGCGATACCCCCGTGCCGCGAACTTCTCGCACCATCGCTCGTCGAAATTGATGCACTGCGACCCGAGGCCGTTGATGAGGAGCAGCGTCGGGTTCGTGGCGGACCCGAACGCCTCGAAGAAGAGTTCGACGTCGCCGTGGTGCGCGGTAGGCATCTCGGCAGGATTGCTGGTGCCGCTGGACCCGTCAACCATGCTTCCCGTCGGCACGCACGAAGCCCGCTCCCCGGCGGTTACCCCACGAGCGCGGGACGGAGATCGACGAGCAGACGGTCCCCGAACGCGCCGCCCCAGATTCGCGTGCCGGCTGCTCTACCGACCCCCGGCACTGCGGTGCTCGCGGTGTCGGTTTCGTGTCGGCCGAGGTATTGGCGTGTGAGAATGACCGGCGGTCGACGATCCGGGATTGGTTTCGACATCATCCGAACACCGAGCAATCGCGTCGCGGTCAGCGGCGGCGGACCGCACTTGTGCCCGGGCAGGAACTCGTCCGCCACGAACTCGCGATCATGTTCGAGGAACGCCTCGCACGCACGACTGACATCGAGATCGTCGCCCACCCCCACGCGCGGCGACTCAAGATCGACAGCCCTTCCTCGGCGCCGTACGCGAACTCCCGGTACGACCCACCTGAAGCCAGACCCGCCAATGCCCACAGCGCAGCCCTTCGTAGATCTGAACGCAACCCGTGCTGACGCGTGATCTCGCCGGTTACCTCGTTGGTGTGCTCACCGAGATCTGGACCGACGTCGCGGAACCGACCGGGTGTGCACGAACAACGACACAACTCCCGTCGGACTCAACATCGCGCTGCCCCCCACAGGACAGCTAGTGCCGCGACCGCGACGTTCGTATGGTTTCTGCGGCATGATGTCGAGGATCGGAACGCTGTCGTAGTCACCTGTTGTCGCCAGCCGCACGCCCCCGTCGTGAAGCGATTCGCCGACCACGCGCCCGACCAGATCGATACGCGCAAGTAACCTCGTGGGCGGAACTCAGCAACCGTTGAGCTCCGCCAGCGTCGGAACAATGCGGCCGCACATCGCGTCAGCATTGCGATCGAGAAGCGCATGTACAAGGCAGCGGCCGACTTCGCCGAGACCGTGGCTGCTACCTTCGACCAGCACGCGACCAGCGTGGCTCGTATGCTCCCCGACCTGCGAACGACCAGCGACGCGGCCCTCCGCAATCGGGACACACTCTTCAGCAACAAACCACCCGAGTTTGTCGAGCCACTCGTCGAACTGCCGGTCGTTGCTCTGCCGGCTTGAGGTCACGCGCGTATCGCGTGATGTGATCCGACGAGCTGCGCCATTTGCAACGACCTTGCAACCGAATTCTCAATCAGCCGTACCACCGTGATGGAACACGTACGCCGCTCGGGTGCTCCGCGCCGCCGCAATCGAGTCATCACCACCTTGACGAGGCCCGGAAGCTATACGCCCGGAGCCACTCACTCGACGACCTCGCGCAGCGCTACGCCGTGCACCCCGACACTGTCCGGTACGCCATCAGCAGTGCGATCCAATCGACGCGGGAGCCCAGGTGCCAGGTTTTAATAAGGCCGCTGCGAGATGGGAACTTCCCAGTAAAGTTTGCCGTCGATTAAAGCGGGATGTTCCACTGCATAAATCATGTCTGACGGCGCATTGACTGCTTCTAATGCTTCTGCTTGAACCCCACGAGCATCAGCTTCCCGCTCGGCGCCTCCATACGCAAGGTATGGGACGGGTTGGTCTGGGTGGGCGTCAGCCCATGCCCAATAGTCATTGCCCTGACGAGCTTCATGGACGAGGGATCCCCAAACCCAGTCAACATCCCTTTTATAGTCGTTTACATCCAAAATCTGTAGCGGGGTAGTCGTGGGCCAATAATCACTTTCCAAGTGGCCGACATGGATTTGATGCATTGTGGGGAAACAGGCCGAACCTTTTTCCACTTGAACTATGGTGGGGCCAAAGTTAAAAATTGCATCGATAAATTGATGATCGGGTAAATCCCAACCTAATTCCAGGGCTTGGCGAACTTTTTGCTGAAAAGCGGGTGTGCCATCTATGGGAATAGTATTAATAGGGTTAGCCTCGGCTTTTTCGGTCGGGGGTTGCTGAGGCTGGCCTATAGTTGTAGTAGTTGACGGCCTGGTTGCGGGAGGCCTCTTAAGCGGAGAAGACTGGACTTTCTTCCGAGTGG
>Ga0182024_10005401_pt1 | contig 28691 bp, 26 predicted proteins | sample P32metaG_FD_120480 | JGI IMG/M metagenome (GOLD analysis project Ga0182024, IMG submission 120480) | Permafrost microbial communities from Stordalen Mire, Sweden - P3-2 metaG (Illumina Assembly) | ecosystem: Environmental > Terrestrial > Soil > Wetlands > Permafrost | place: Sweden: Stordalen...
CCTCAAAATAAAAATTGCAGGATTTCAGCGTTCTTCACGCCAAAACCTTGCAATTTTCTGCTACGAAAATCAACTCGATTCGTATGCAAAAGACCGTTTATTTAATTTTTAACGAAGGACGTTCAATGGATGGGCGGGAGCTGCCGTATTGCGCCGAAAGACAATCTTGAATGCGAAATTTGGCCCGCAAACGTAAAAAGTTCCGCTGAAAAACAACGATGTTCAGCAGCGCTCCAGAATCATTGCGATTCCCTGACCAACTCCTATACACATTGTGCAGAGGGCGTAGCGCGCCTTCAGTCTTAGTAGCTGGTACATCGCCGTTGTGACGAGCCGAGCTCCGCTTGCGCCCAACGGATGCCCGATGGCAATCGCACCGCCATTGGGATTGACGTGCTCCGCATCGTCCGGAAGTCCGAGGTCGCGGGTAACGGCCAGGGCCTGCGCAGCGAAGGCTTCGTTGATCTCGATCACTTCCATCTGAGATAGCTTCAGGCCAGTTCGCTCCAGAACCTTCCTCGTAGCGGGAGAGGGCGCGAAGCCCATGATCCGGGGCGCCACTCCAGCAACGGCGCAAGCGACAATGCGCGCGTGCGGCGTGAGTTCTTGTTTTTTCAGCGCGGTTTCCGATGCAAGAAGCATGGCGCAGGACCCGTCGTTTATTCCCGAGGCATTGCCTGCCGTCACCGTCCCATTCGGCTTGGCTACCGGTTTTAGCTTGGCCAGACCTTCGAGTGTCGAATCCGCGCGAGGATGTTCGTCCGTCGAAAAAACCTGCGCCTCGCCCTTTTTCTGTTCGACCGCAACGGGCACAACCTCCTGTTTGAAAAAACAGGAAGAATTCGCATGAGCCCAGCGCTGCTGCGACCGAAACGAGAATGCGTCCTGATGGGCGCGGCTGACGTGAAATTCCTCCGCTACATTTTCAGCGGTTTCCGGCATCGAATCGACCCCGTATCTGCTTTTCATGCCGGGATTGACGAATCGCCACCCGATGGTTGTGTCGAAGATTTGTGCATTGCGGCTGAAAGCAGTGTCACCCTTCCCCGTCACAAACGGGGCCCGCGTCATGCTCTCGACTCCACCGGCTATCATCAAGTCGGTCTCGCCACTCTTGATAGCGCGTGCGGCCACGCTCACCGCGTCCATGCTAGATCCACAAAGGCGATTCACGGTTGACCCAGGAACTTCCTTCGGCAGGCCGGAAAGCAGAAGAGCCATGCGCGCGACATTTCGGTTGTCCTCGCCGGCTTGGTTGGCACAGCCGTAGACCACATCGTCGACGGCGGACCAGTCAACCTTTGGATTGCGTTCCATCAAAGCGCGAAGGGGGATTGCCGCGAGATCATCGGCGTGAATCATGGATAAGGATCCGCCATAGCGGCCGAAGGGGGTACGCACCGCGTCACAAATAAAGGCTTCGCTCAAGTTTCTCTCCGTGGAATTCTTGCTCCTAGCCGTGGATCAGACTTGCCCCGCACGCGCGTGCAAGCCGAGTCGCCCATTATACTCCAGCGTGTAGTTGAGAAAATTTGCCGCGGATGTGCGCGGCGAGCCGCCTTACGAGCTGAAAAGAAGAGAATCTCCGAGTTTTGGAGTGAAAGTGGGCCTGTACCGCTCGGTACTGTAAAGCTTTTCCACATTTACTTTACGCGGGCCCAGAGATGTATCGGGCAAACTGGTGTGCGCGTACCGCCCGTTCTGTATCGCGGTCATGCGGCCGGTGATACCGTCACGAAATAAATCCATGGCGATATTGCCAAAAGTGGTTGCGACCACCTGATCGATCACATCCGGCCCACCGCTGCGCAATTCATAAGTAAGGTCGCTCGTCATCGTCTCTTCGCCGGTCCGCCGCTCCACTTCGCGGGCCAAGGCATGGCCGACATCAACTTTCTTTCGATGACCGTAGGCGTCGGCTTCGCCGACCTCAGCCACTTCCCCACTTTCCCAGATCGCACCCTCCGAAACGACAACAGCGGAATAGCAGCTCGAACTGTTCCGCTTATCTTCTAGCAGCAGCTCAATGGCGCGCTCAAGTTTGAAGGGGTACTCAGGAATCAGGCACCGAACGGACGTAACGTACGCGGTATAAAGAGCGGTGAATCCCGCGTCGCGGCCAAAGATACGGAAGATGCCAATGCGTTCGTGAGAAGCAAGAATCGTTCGTTGCCGCGTGATCGCATCCCTCGCGCGCGTTACTGCCGTGGAGAAGCCGATACAATATTCGGTGCCCTGAACGTCGTTGTCCATCGTCTTCGGCACTGCAATTACCGGAAATCCTTGCGCCGAGAGAACAGAAGCGAAGCTGAGCGTATCGTCCCCGCCAATGGCGATCAGGCAACCGATGCCTAGCCGTTCGAGATTCTCAATCACGATCGGAGTGAAATCGTAGTTCTTTCCATCGAAGGAAAGCTTCTTAAGCCGATCTTTGGAGATATGGGAGGGCACTTTCGATTCAGCCATGCGTCTGGGATTCGTTCGCGACGTATGGAGGATCGTTCCGCCGGTGCGATCGATTGTGCGAGTATTGTTGAGGTTCAGTTCCCATACGTAAGTTTCGTCCGCTGGTTCGGAAGCGCGTAAGTGCGTCAGACCTTTCCAGCCGCGGCGAATACCGAGTACGCTTCGTCCTATTTCGGTTCCACGATGAACGACGGATTTGATTACCGAATTCAATCCCGGCACATCCCCTCCGCCTGTCAGGATCCCGATCTTTTTTCCAGTGGCCATGTTCCCCCTTGGAACCATATAGATTCGCGCCGGAAGATCTAGTTCCAGCCTCCGGTTGCACGGACCAATAAAAGTTCGGCGCCTATTTTACAGGCACTCGTTACGTAATCGCTATTCCAAATGAAATGGCGTTCGCGCGACTGTCGAAGTCGAAATCCCGCAACTTCTCGGCGAACAACTCTTCGTATTAACCGCACATCCTTCAGATCGTTATGTAGCAGTTCTGCTACAATTCCGGTCGCTTTATAGCCTGTCGCGAGCGCCACCTGATCTTCAATCAGGTAACGCCCGGAGGTGAGCAATGCCCCGCTCTTTGTATGCTTCCGTTTGCAGTGTTTGCTTATTTTTCTTATTTCTCCCGATTTCATTCGCCGACTCCGGCAAATCCCTCCAAATCTATTTCATCGATGTGGAAGGCGGCCAGTCGACGCTTATTGTCGATCCGTCGCATGAAGCTCTTCTTGTCGATACGGGCTGGGCCGGCTTCAACGGCCGGGACGCCGACCGCGTGATGGCCGCGACCAAAGCGGCTGGAATCACGCATATCAATTACCTTGTGATCACGCATTATCACGGAGATCATGTGGGCGGAGTGACGGAACTGGCGAAGCGCATCAAGATTGATGCCTTTGTCGATCACGGCCCAAACCAGGAAAATGCGGATGCGACCCGCACAGGTTATGCCGACTACCTAAAGGTCGTTGGCCAATCAAAGCATATCGTAGCGACGCCCGGCGAACACCTTCCATTCAAGGGGATGAGCGTACAGTTTGTGGCGGCTGCCGGAGAAGCAATCCACGCCGCACTGCCCGGGGCCGGAAAACCGAATCCGCTGTGTGCCTTCGAACCGGAGGCTCCTGTCGATCCAACTGAAAACGCGCAGTCCGTGGGAATGCTAATCACCTATGAACACTTCCGTTTCCTTGACCTCGGGGACCTCACCAAAAAGAAAGAGCGGAATCTCGTGTGCCCGAATAATCTGATAGGCACGGTGGACCTCTACCTCACAACGCATCATGGATTGGATCTGTCGAATTCCAAGGTGATCGTGGACGCGCTTCATCCAAGAGTGGCGATAATGAACAATGGCGCACACAAGGGCGCCACTCCTCCCGCGTGGCAGATCGTGCATGATTCTCCCGGACTAGAAGATCTATGGCAGTTGCACCAAGCCATGGACGGCGGCAAGGATCACAATGTCTCGGACGAACTGATCGCCAATCTCGGCGAGAAGGATGAAGGCAACTACATCGAAGTGACGGCCCAGCCTGACGGCACTTTCACGGTGGCCAATTCGCGAAATAAATACGAAAAAACTTACAAGAAATAACCACACGTGGTCGGCCGACCGTTTCCCGGAGGGGCGCACCATCAGCGCAATGCGCCGAATACTCGATATGCCGCTCGATTCCGGACGCTTTCATCTTGTTGTGCTTTTTATTTGAGTCTCATACTCCGTCCAGGTCAGGTAAATAATCAATATGTCGAAAACCGTCAGGAATGCGAGAACGAGAGAGTGCGTGTGAGTAAAACGGTAGATCTGGTAGAAACTGAAAATCGAGAAGACAGCGATCGTCAGCGGATAGGCCCAGAGTTTATCAAACCAGAGGGCGGTGACGAGCGCAGCCTTTGTCAGCCCGTGCGAAAGAAGATAAATGCAGGCGAAAGTCTTGCCCCCATTCGCCAGTTTTTCGGAAATATGCAGGAGGTGAATGGCGATGAAATCGTGAGGATCGAGCGGCAGATCATGCTCGAACAGCACCATCGAAATAGCGCTGATGGAGGACGGCTTTACGAACCAGAGCAGGACCGCGCCTACCGCTTCCAGTATCCCGTCGATCCCTTTCAACGTGATCCCAGCCCGAAAGCTGTCGTGCAGCATTGATTTGCCGCGGTTGGACTGCAAACTCATGGGAACGCCTGTCATATCAATCTCACACATCCTCTGACGCACAGCGAGTGCTACTCGACGCTGTAATCGTCGCCGAGCGAGGTTAACTGTTCCCGGAAGTGACTCCGGAACCCGGGTGGCAATGCCTTGAGCTCGAGGGCGCGGCGCATTACTGGAATGTTTTCACGCGCGTTCACATACGCGCGATTGATATCCGCGACGGTGACACCATTTTGTTCCACATGGAGAGGCACAATAGCGTCACCGGTGTTAATCAATCCCTCTTCCACAACGGAAAAATAAATACCGGAACGCTTGCTTTCGAGGAATCGTTTTACGATGTCGTCGCGCCCGAATCTCAATCCCAGCTTGTAGCAGGGTAAGCGCGGCTGAGTCACCAGCACGACGGCCGTTCCGATGCGAAATTGATCTCCAATATGCGCGCTTTCTTCCCGGAGTCCCTCGGTAGTGAGATTCTCGCCGAAAACTCCCCACGGCAATTTCATTTCCGGCAGTTCGTTGCCCCAGGATTCATAGTGCTCCGATGGATAAGCGTAAACCGCCTTCACTTTGCCGCCATGATTTTCCAGGTCGGCTTGGCGGTCTCCATCCAGATTGAACCGGCGAAGCGCGACCGGGCCTTTTACGGCTTCCTTGAAAATGCCGGTAGTTACTTCGCGATTTTTCCAGAATATCGTTCGGGGCAATCCCACGTTCAGTGAAACAATTCTCATCCGTTCGCGCCGTTCGTTGCCGGGATATGTGCGATTCATCGTCGTGATTTATCCTCGCGATTCAACGTGGCATGCAATCGAGAACGGCTGCTCCATTAATCCAGTCGCTCTTCAGGTCATTGAGCGCGCGGTTTGCCTCACGCAGAGGAAAGAGAGTCACCTGGGATCGGATGGGGATTTCGGCGGCGATGCGAAGAAAATCTTCTCCGTCCCGGCGCGTGTTGTTTGCCACGCTTCGAATCACGCGCTCCCCGTACAGCAGGTTGTAATCGAACGACGGAATCGGACTCATATGGATGCCGCCAAGCACGAGAACTCCTCCCTTTTTTAGCGCCTTCAGCGCCGGGGGGACCAGCTCCCCGGCAGGAGCAAAAATAATGGCTGCATCGAGTTTCGCCGGAGGTTCTTCTGCCGCTTCTCCCGCCCAAACGGCGCCGAGTTGCATCGCGAGCTGTTGATGTTTTTTGCCGCGCGTGCACGCGTAGACCTCAACCCCCCAGTGACGCGCCACCTGAATGGCCACATGTGCCGCCGCTCCGAAGCCGTAAAAAGCGAGCCGCGCGCCCGCCTTGACGCCGGAAAGCCGCAGCGAACGAAATCCGATAATACCTGCGCAAAGGAGCGGGGCTGCCTGATCGTCCAGAAACGATGGAGGAATTCGATAGACGAATTGTTCCGGCGCCACCGCATATTCGGCGTAACCGCCATCGACCGTGTACCCGGTGAACGTCGGGTTATCGCAGAGATTCTCCATTCCCGTGCGGCAGTACCCGCAAACTTGGTCGGTGCTATGGAGCCAAGCGATTCCAACTCGCTCGCCGGCTTGGAACCGTGAGGTGCCGTCTCCCACTTCTTCGACGATACCTACAATTTGGTGTCCCGGAATTACCGGAGATTTTCGCGGCGGCAATTCTCCTTCGATTACGTGCAAATCCGTGCGGCACACGCCGCACATCTTGACGCGAACGAGTACTTCGCCGTTGCCCGATTGGGGCTTTACCACGTCGGTGAACGCAAGCGGGTTCGTTTCAACCGGAGCAGTCGAATGCAATAAGCAAGCTTTCATCGCGTCGCCATTCTCAGTCCAGGCTATTTCAGGCCTGCGTCTTCGGCTACTCCCAGTGACGCCGCCGACCAATCCAAGTTTCCGCGACCTTTGGCTGCTGCTGAAAGCCAGCGGTCCTGCAGCAGACTTGCGAGCGGCATAGGCGTAGCGCTCGATGCGGCGGTTTCATGAACGAGCTTAATGTCCTTCAACCCAAGAGCCAACCGGAATCCGGGTGGATCGAATCTGCGCTCGACAATCTGTTTGCCGTATCCCTGATAAACCGGAATGGCAAAGAGCGACTTCCCGAACATATCGGCGACGTCCGCCTGCTTCACGCCGTTTTTCTGCGCCAGCGTGAGCGCTTCGGCCAAAGCTTCGATTGCCGAGGCAACTAAAAAATTCCCGCAGAGCTTCACGACATTTGCGGATCCTGCATCCGCGCCGAAATCAAAGATCCCCTGGCTGATCGCCGCGAGAACCGGCTGAACTTTCTTCTTCGCTTCCGCCGGACCGGATGTGCAAACCCATAAGCGCTTGGACGCTGCCGCTTCCGGCCTTCCGAAAACAGGCGAAGCAACGTAATGCACCTGATGTTCAGCATGGTGTTTGGCGAGACGGCGGGCCGTGTCGGGCGAGATGGTGCTGATTGCCACATGGATGCCATCGGGTCCCAGCTTTTCAACGAATGAGGATTCGCGCAGGCACATCTCCTCTTCGGCACGATCATCCGACAACATCGTGAGGACGATTCCCGCCCGTTGCGCCACGTCCGCAGGACTCGATACGAGTTGAGCGCCCGCTTTCACAAGGGCGTCGGCTTTCGAAGCCGTGCGGTTGTAGACCCGCACTGCGAATCCCGCCTTCAAGAGATTCGCGGCAATTGGTGCTCCCATGCTCCCCAACCCGATGAAACCAATCGTTTCCGCCATTTGAACCGCCTCCCTCGTCCGGATTTTCGCAACAACTACACACTATGGATGCCCGGCAGCGCCGTTTCGGCTCATATCTTCCTGGAATTCGGAATTCAACGTATCTATAATCACGCTCGTTTCGCGAATATAATTCTACCGCTGGAGGGCATGCATCATGGCCAAGAAGAATTCGGCGGTGCGCTCGTCTTTTGCATCGGACTTCTGATCGGCGGTTCCTAAGCCACCGCTGCATTCCGCTGGCATCTTTTTCGACTTCCGTTTGGCCCGGCTCGGGAAAAAATTTGCATCCGACCGAAATCTTCATGGACTTTGCCGGAAAGTTTACGTATAAGCTAAAGCACTGCCCGAAAGGCAGATTCTCAAACGGAGAAAAAAATGGCTAAGAAAGCGACCAAAAGCTCGAAGAAGCCGGCGAAGTCGAAAGGAAAGTAGGTTGCCTGCCGGGCATTCTTCCGGAATGCCCTATCATGATTGAAAGGCTGTTACCTAACTGAGGAGCCGCAGCTCAAAAGCTGCGGCTCTTTTTTATTGGGTGGAAGCAGAACTGCCGACGCGATCGTGAACGGTCCCGCCGGATTTCAGGGTCGGCTGAGGAGCGCGGCGCATTGTCTCAACGAAGACCCGCACCATGTCCGGATCGAATTGATTTGCGGCGCAACGCTCGAGTTCGGCGAAAGCATCTTCAGGCGTTCTTGGTTTCTTATAGGCGCGAGCCGACGTGATTGTGTCGTATGCATCCGCTATCGAGATCAGGCGCGCCCCGTGGGGAATTTGTTCGCCTTCGAGGCGGTCCGGATATCCGGATCCGTCGTAGAACTCATGGTGGTGGCGCACCATTAACCGGATGCGGCTCATTGCCTGGAGCGGTTCCAGGATTTTGGCGCCCAGGTCGGTGTGCGTCTTCATCGTTTCCCATTCGCGCGCATCCAACGGGCCGGATTTGTTGAGTATCGCTTCGGGGATGCCCACCTTGCCGATGTCGTGCAAAAGCGCCGCCAGACGTACCTCTTCCACTTGCGACGGGCTCATCCCCAGGGCTTGCGCAATCATGCGCGCGTAGGTGGCCACCTTTTGCGAGTGCCCTTGCGTGTAGTGGTCCTTGGCGTCGATCGCGAATGCGAGCGAAGTCACTGTCTCGACCACCGCCGCGGGTATTTGCTCGTTTGACTCGGCGCTACCTTGCTCATTCAGCGAGCGCGTGAATAGTTCGAGCCGGCGATACACCTCGTCGAAAGCCTCGGGACCGGTACAGAACATCCGCTTGAGCGTAACGCCAAGATAGGCTTCGAGCACGTCCTTCTTCCACCTCTTGCTGTCGTTTGGGTCGCTCTGCTCGGCGCTCGATACGGAATTTCCGCCCTGGTGCTTGGACAGATACATCGACGAATCGGCGACCTGAATGAGCTCCTGGGGCGTTCCACCATGAACAGGAAACACGGCGATCCCGAAGCTGGCGGTGATGTTCTTGTCGCGCAGCAAAGGATCGGAAGCGACCCAGCTTCGCAGCTTGTTGGCTAGCTGCCGAGCCTGCTCGACGGAAGTTTCCGGCATAAGTATTACGAACTCATCGCCACCGTAGCGCGAGACGACGTCCGACCGCCGGCAATGCTGCTCGAGAATGTTGCCCACGCGCTGAAGAATCACGTCTCCTTCCAGGTGGCCGTAGAAGTCGTTCACGAACTTGAAACGATCCAGGTCTATCAAAACGATTGCAAATGCTCGGTTCGTTCGCGTGGAACGCTTCCATTCCGAAGACAATGTCTCCATAAGGAAGCGATGTGTCTTGAGACCGGTGAGACCGTCAGTGATTGCCTGCTCCTGCGCTTTCTGGAAGGTCAGGGCGTTGTGTAGCGCCCCGGCGAAAAGATCGGCAAGTGTTCGCAATAGAGAGATGTCTTCGTCCGGAAAATCTCTGGGCTCGGACGATTCGATGTAGAGGGCGCCGAGTACCGATTCGCCGTAGACAATGGGGAGCGCTGCCGCGCAGACGGAGCCGGGCAGGACGGTTCCCGGCGTCGAAGCGCTCGCTTCGCGGACAATCGTAACTTGCCCATTGCTTGCGGCCTGTCCCACCAAGCCTTCGCCAAGCGGAATCCGACGGCCCACAGCGTCGCGGCGAGCACCCGCTTCGGTCTGAATGATGAGCTCTTTGGTCGAATGATCCAGGATTGCAATCCCGATGTGGTCATAAGACAAACCGTTTTCGATTTCTGTCGCAATCTTGGCCAGCAACGATGCGGGATTGGGATTCGTAATCGCGTGCCGTGAAACACTGTTGATTAGCGTCAAGTGGCCCGTTTTTTTCTGCTCTTCAGCGATCAAGCGCGCGTTTTCATTGGTCAAGATTTGCAATTCTTCGCTTCGGCGCGAAATCCGCTTCCGCTCTTTCTGCCGGTAGAAGAAGGCGACGAAGAACACCGCAACTAGAAGAGGCGATGATATGAGCGCTGCTGCAATCGGACTGATATTGCTCACTGACCGTTCCTATAGAATTTCCTACAAGCTCGCCGAGGATAGCAGAAAAATCTCTGTCTCCTCGTTGCGTGTAAAAAAAGGTTTCGTGTCTGTCACCCTCGACGTCTTGATCCATTGCCCTGTTGCTCGAAACACAGCCTCGCCAAGAGTTCGAGAATCGGCCGAATCGGACTCGGCTCGATTTTGGTGACTTCTTCCGCTAACATGAATGGTTTGCTGATCGGGGAAGGAACCGAATGACTTCTTTACAAAAGCCGCGGGTGCGTTTCGCACCATCTCCGACGGGCTATCTTCACGTCGGAGGAGCGCGGACCGCTCTTTTCAATTGGCTTTTTGCCCGGCACGAAGGGGGCACGCTCCTGTTGAGGATCGAGGATACGGACGTTGAACGCAATCGCCCGGAACTCGTGCAGGGGATTCTCGACGGACTAAGTTGGCTCGGAATCGAATGGGATGAAGGCCCCTTTTTTCAATCACAGCGGCTGGAGATGTATCGTGCAGCCGCGGACATGCTACTGGCGAGCGGCGCAGCGTACGCTTGCTACTGCAAAGCAGATGCGTATGCCGGGGCCGATTCGGCCCCTGACGCGTCCGATACGCTGGAAGGTGAAGGAGACGACGAGGGCGCGAAGACTCACAAGAGCGCTCCGTGTCCCTGCCGGGATCTGACACAGGAACAACGGTCGGCCAAAGAAAAGGATGGTATTGCACGGGCGGTACGATTCCGTGTTCCGAGGAGCGGCACAACAAAATTTGAAGATGCCGTTTTTGGCCCGCGCGAAGTGCGGAATGCCGATATCGAAGATTTTGTCCTGCTGCGCTCCAACGGATTGCCTACCTATCAACTCAGCGTGGTTGTGGATGATATTGATATGCGCATCACGCACATCATTCGCGGCGCGGATCACCTTTCGAACACACCGAAGCAAGCATTGATTTACGACGCGCTGGACGCTCCTCAACCGATCTTCGCTCACGTTCCGCTTATCCTCGGGCCGGACCGCACACGCCTTTCCAAGCGGCACGGTGCGACAAGCGTCGGAACCTACGCGGAGGAAGGCTTTTTGCCCGAAGCGTTCCGGAATTTCCTCGCACTGCTTGGCTGGTCGCCCGGTGATGATTCGCAGTTCATCCGCACGGCCGAGCTTATTCAACGCTTCGGGCTCTCGGGCGTGAGCCGCACGAATGCGATCTTCGATCGGGCGAAACTCGAATGGTTCAACACGCAATATTTGCAAGGGCTGCCCATCGAGGAGCTTTTGCCTCAGGTGGAGGCGGAACTCAAGCGCGCCCGACTATGGCGGGATTCCTGGGCCGGGCCCGGCCGTGAATGGTTCGCGCATACCGTCGATTTGATACGTCCCCGCACTCGTCTGCTCGGAGATTTCACGACGTCGGCACGCGCATTCTTTACGGATGATTTCGACTACGCCGCCGACGCGCGCGAAAAGTTCTGGAAGGACGACCGAGTGCCCGAATTACTCGGCAAGCTGGCGGATGCGCTGGCGGCATCGCCCGAATGGAACCACGACGCGTGCGATGCGACTCTTCGTAGCCTCGCGACGGTGGAGGGAGTAAAGGCGGGTCTGCTGATTAACGCCACTCGAGTCGCAATTCTCGGTCGCGCGGTTGCGCCGCCCCTGTTTGAAACGATGGTTGTCCTGGGCAAGGATCGAGTTGTGGAGCGCCTCCGTCGCGCGCTGCCTGCCGTCTCGATGCGCTGATTGAGAACCGACTTCGGCACCCACACCCGTTCCAAAAGGCCCGAATCGTCTAACGAGATTCCCTGCAAAAAGCTATTTGGTTGGTGAGGAAGCCGAGAAGACTTCGGGATGAACCGCGTGAGCTTTGGCTCCCGCCGGTGCGATTTGCAATGAAACTGCTACCGGCACTTTTACAGGCGGCAAACATGCCGCGTCGTTGCACGCCTGATAGCGGAGCGTCAGCGGCAGTGCGGTTGCGCCAAGTGTCGCGTTCGCATTCGCAGAAAGCCGGAGCCGCAGCGTTACGCTGCCCGTATATACATTGAGAGGCTTGTCGGGTGAGAACGAAAACTTTTCGGAGCGACCTTCCGGATAAAGGGTATCGTCCAATTGGATCCCCGGCGGAAGCTGTGGCGTAAGCGTCGTCGGAATTAAATATGCGTCCGAAGGCTTGTGCGAATTCATGTGGAAGCCTCGGGCGATATCCACGACTACGGCGACTTGAAATTGGCTGCCCCGTGGCACCGAATCGAGCGACACGTAAGCGCGCGGTTTCACCACAGCAGAGGCGTTCGGCAGGTTCGAGCTATCTTGGGCCTTTGCGGTCGGGTTCTTGCCAAATGCCTGGTTCCCGCCTGCTGAAAAAACGCAAAGTGCGCATAGCGCAAGCGTCGGATTGAATCGCACCGGGCGTATCAAAGAAGGCTCTGAATTTCCTTGTCGATGGTTGCGTGATCAACAAGCCCGATATACCGCTTCACGATTTTGCCGTCGCGGGAAATGATTACGCTCGTAGGCAGCCCGATTAAACCGCCTAATTTCGAAGCGATGTCGTCAGTCCCGAGCACGATGGGGTAATCCATCGCCATGGAATGGCCATCTACATTGAACTGGGTCTTCTGCACGAACGGGTCAACGACCTTTGTCCCTTCATCGTCCATTGCGACGCCGAGCATTGTGAAACCCTTTGGGGAATATTTCTGCTGGAATTCGATCATCCAGGGGATCTCTATCCGGCAGGGCTCGCACCATGTGGCCCAGAAATTCACAAGCACTACCTTTCCCTTGTAACTTGCGAGAGCGACGTTATTCCCCTGCAAATCCTTAAACGTCACATCCGGCTCGTTTTCCAATGCTCCCGATGAAACGGCCTTGGATTTCCCGCAGCCGGGGAATGCCGTAGCCACAAGGGAGAGCACTGCACCAAACAGCAGAAAAGAGAAAAGTTTCTTCATAGCGAATGCTCCGTCACAATGAAAACCGATTCAGAAATGCCAGTTTGCCCGAAAGCCAGGTCAGCCGGTTCACGAACACGAGCCCGCCCACGGCCAGCAACAGCACACCGCTGAACACTTCCACCGTGTGCAAATGTCTGCGGAATCGCTGGTAAAAACGCAAAAATCGGCCAATGCCAAGCGCGGTCACCAAAAATGGGATCGCTAGCCCCGCCGAATAGAACGTCAGAAGAAGCACCCCCTCGCCGATCGTTTCGCGCGTCGCGGCAATGGCCAGCACTCCGGCGAGGATCGGCCCGATGCAGGGCGTCCAACCAAATGCAAAAGCAAAACCCATAAGGAAACCGCTAAAAATCCCAGGCTGACTGCCCATACTCCGGAAGTGGATGTCGCGGTTGAGCCAGCGCGTCAAGGTTGGGCCAAGGAGAAAAATGAGCGAAAGCGACAAAAAATGCACTGCTTTGAACGTCATTCCCGCCAGACCCGGACGCAAGGCGAGCAAAGCCCCCGCGGCGATAAACAGAGCCCCGATAACAAGTCCCGTTCGGATTGAAATCTTCACGAGCCATCCCACCAGATGCAGGCCGAAGAGCAGAATCAACGAGCCGGCGAGTGGCGCAAGCAAGCTCCGATTCCGCACTAAGAACGATCCCACCGCGCTCGCCGAGGCGCCAAACGTGATGAACACAATCGAAAATCCAACAACGAACGCCAGCGCCGAGCTGAGAAGGCTGCTTCGAGCCCCTTGCCCTTCCTTCAACTGTTCGACGCCTATGCCGGAAAGCATGGATATGTATCCGGGAACCAGCGGCAAGACACACGGCGAAAGGAACGATACTAGTCCCGCGAGAAATGCGGCGAATATCGAAACTTCCATGAGAGTTGCGGCGTCCTTTCGACTGAAGTCGAACGTCCCGGATTAATCCTCGATGGTCAATTCTCCCATATCCGTTAGACGCGCGCCCAGTGTTTTTAGGCTTTCGGACTATCCCGGGCGCGGTGGCTTTGCCCTTCGCGGGGAATTGTCACCGCGCCGTCAGAAGATTCGTTCCGGCCGCCGCAAGTTCCCCGCGGACCCAAGGTTCGCAATGCGGAAAACCATCAGGTACTGGTTCTCGTTGCGTATCGTGCCAAACGAAAATTTCCGGTACTCGAATCCGATGCCGCAGCAAGATCCGTTATAGCTCACCTCGGCGATCTGGTTCTGAAACGCATCTTGCGTGAAATCGTAACTCGCGCCGTACGTGGCATTCCATCCGCGCCTCGTGAGATCCCCATAACCGATCAGCGCGCGGATTTGATTTGATCTCTGCTGAAAATTCGGCGGCGGAGGCGACGGATTCACGGGGAGGTCGACCGTCGAGAAGTCGGCGAGGGTGAGAAACGAATCTTTGTAAGGCTTCAGCTTCAGTAAAGCCCCAATGGCCGTCGCCTGTTTATGCTGCGAATCGTAATTGAGGATGAACTCCGTGTCGAATTTCTTGCCGGGATCGATTGTCACGTCGCTCACGATGGGCGAGAAGTGGCGCGGGACATCGGCGAACGCAAAGGGCGTCAGCGCCACAAGCGTCGCAAAAACATTCCGCTGGTTTGGCAGGAGCGCTCCGCCGAAAGTGGGATCGAAAAAATATTTTTGCGCGATGTGCCAGGTCACGAGTTCGTCAGACTTGCCGGAGCGTGACCGCCGAAAAAGCCGCTGCGTGATGCCGTACTCGATTTCGTTCGTATCGGTGAGCGTTTCATCTTCGTCAAACCGGACAAATCGGCCGAAATCGTTCACTCCGCTGACGTAGTTATATGCAAAGTCCGGTTCGATCACGTGCTTCCATTTTGCCTCCCCGCTTCCCCAGGTACGCTCGATCGCGGGCAGGCGAATATCGAGGGAGAGTTCCTCCGTGTCGCGAAAAAACCCTTCGTCGATGAACCGGCCGTTCTGTATCTGGCCGCCGTAATGGGTGGAGCGAAACGTAAAGCTCGAACTCACGCTCAGCCATGGCCCCCAATGAAAAGGCATCGTGACGCTGGGTGCGAATTCATTTCGTTCCACGAACCCTGGCGTTGAGAACGGCGTAACGTTTTCTTCGCGATCCTCCGCCCCTACAAACGCATCAAATGAAAAATAGAAAGGGAGATTCCGAAAAGGGGCACGGTCCACGGAACTGAATTGAGCCACGGGCGCGGTGCGAAGCGTGATCGAGCTTTGGGGGGACGCGCTGAGAAAATTCTTGTAGCTGAGCGCCGCAACATTCGCGCTGAACCCGTTGAAATTGTTGGTGAGAAAAGCCGTGTTGAGCACTTCGGAATTTACAGCCTGCGTATAAGTCTCCGACCACGCCAGCCGGAACGTTAGCGAAGTAAGCTGATCGAGGTCAGCGACAGCCCGCCACCCATGAGGAAGAGGGGACGTGAACAGCAGATGGTCTTCGTGGCCTCCCTCCTTAACCGGAGGGGCGTTGACCTGCTCGAGGCCTCGGTCGATCACGCCGAAATAGTCGGCTTCAAGCCGGGCGTTTTCCCAAGGACGCATGCGTATTTCGGCTCGCTGGCTCCAGCCTCGCTTGCTGAAGTAAGAGCCACTGAGCGTCGTGTCCATCCAATCGGTGGGCGCCCAATAAAAAGCATCTCCCAGGATATAACCCTTGCTGGAGCTTTCCCCCGGAAGCGGAATCGTAAATCCGGAGCTCCGTTCTTTCTCCGCAGGGAAGGTGGCGTAGGGCAAATACAAAATTGGCACGGAAAGCAGGCGAAAATTTCCGTTTTCCAAACGAATCGATTTCCGCAGTTCGACGGTGGCTTCGGGCGCGTAGAATTTCCAGGTTGGCCGGTTGGGATCGCACACCGTCATCCACGCCTTGCTGACGTGATACGTGTTTTCGTCCAAGCGATCCGCTTCCTCTGCTTCGAAATAAAGAGGGTTCGTGCTGGTCAGGAGCGTCGGCTCGGGACGGCGTTGAATGGCAAAAGTTGCGTGTACATGCTTGAAAGACCCGCGACCGGTGCGAAGTTCGTAACGCGCCTCGTCCGCCTCGACGTGCTGCGCCATGTAATCGAGTTGGACGTGCCCGCGAGCCAGCACGACTTGTGCGTCGCCATCGTATTCAACATGGTCGGCTCGGAGCCGGACATTCTGGTATCGCACATCCACGTGTCCATCCGCATAGAAAATTTTCCCTACTTGACGCTGCTGGTCCGCCTCGAGGATGACTTCCGCTCCGGCTGTCGGAGGTCTGAGAGGTATCAACGGAGGGGCCTGCGCAAAAGGCGCGGGGTTGGCCAGAACGAACGAAAAGAGTACCGAAAAAAGAATTGTTCTGAGAGCAGAGTGCAACCGCGTCGCCTTCGGAATAGCCGAAAATTGGGAAAAAGGAAAAGTTGAGCCTAACATGCGGCATCCAGGCTAGCAATCAGCACGGGATCAGCGCGGCATCTGGAAACGGGCCGCCTCCGTGAAATAGGTGTCTCATAGGCCACATCGCCGCTCGATCAGCGGATGATTCGACTCTGTGCGGCGTGCTATGATCCTCGCGTTCCCACTGGAACTTCCGCAGCGCAAAACGGACCAGTGATACGCATCTGCTCGAAGTGTGGCGCTCTCTCGCTCAACGACGCCGAAAACTGCACTTTTTGCGAAGACGAGGTTGATCTCCAGCCGGTTGCCACCGATTCGATCGTTGATGATCGCGAACCGGAATGGCAGGAGGAAGTCAGCCGGCGTCTTGAGCAATATCGTGTGCGCCGGCAGCGACTGAATCCTGACACGGCTCAGTCAGGTCTTCCGTTTCGCAAAACACACCAAGTCCTGGAAGAAGTTTCCGAGCGTCCGCGGGCGCGCCCGGCACAGCGTGCCCGGCACAGCGAACGGATGGAAATCTGCGTCCAGCCGGAACTTGATTTTTCGAACACTTCAAGCGATCGCGCGCACTCGCAGACGGCGCTCGTGCCCGTGGCCGACCTTGGGGTTCGTCGCTGGGCGGGCTTTCTCGATGCCTTATTTCTGGCGCTTACCTGCGGGGGATTCCTCGCCCTTTTCCACTCGCTCGGAGGTGAAATTGCTTTCGAGAAATCGGACGCGCTGATTTGTTTTTTGGTCTTGTACCTGTTTTATGGCTTGTATTTCTCCTTGTTCATTACGCTCGCAGGGGCAACACCCGGCATGCAACTTCGCGGCCTTACCGTTGTTCGACTGGACGGCAATCTGCCTGACACGCGCCAGCTCTTGTGGCGTAGCTTCGGCTATTTGCTGGCGGGCGCCACTTTGATGCTTGGCTTTTTTTGGGCACTCTGGGATGAGGACCGCTTCACCTGGCAGGACCGCATTTCGCAGACATACGTAACCGCCGCCATGCCTTTGGTCGATGATGACCCCATTCAGATCCGCGGGGGCCAACGCATTCTCGCCCCGAAATAGTTGCCGGAACTTGATTGCCTCATCAGCCCGTGAGCTTGGTTCAGTTCCACCAGGCAGCGCGCGCCATTATCCGCTGTCCACACGGCCCTGCACTGCGATCTCCTTGATTCTGCCACTCGGCTAAAGCGCTGCCAATTGCCAGGACCGTGCAATCCAAAGTTGCGCCGGCTTCGTACTAGTGGTGTACGTCAAATCTGAGTCCAAAAAAGGAAGAACAAAAATGAAACAGCGCCTCTTGCTCACGTTATGTGCATTTACTCTGTTGGGACTGTCTCTGCCCGCTGCTCAACATGATCCGACGGTTGGCGGCGCGGCAATGTATCCGACAAAAGACATCGTCGACAACGCAGTGAACTCCGCCGATCACACCACACTCGTGGCTGCGGTGAAGGCAGCAGGTCTTGTGGACACGTTGAAAGGTCCGGGACCATTCACGGTTTTCGCTCCGACTAACGAAGCCTTTGCCAAACTACCAGCGGGAACCGTGGACAACTTGCTGAAACCCGGGAACAAAGACATGCTGGTGAAAACCCTGACGTACCACGTTGTGGCCGGCAAGCTCTCCACATCCGATATCAAGAAGATGATCAAGGAAGGGCACGGGAAGGCGGAACTTAAAACCGTGAGTGGCGGGACTCTAACGGCAATGGATGAGGGTGGCAAGATCGTCCTGCAGGACGAGAAGGGCGGAAGCTCCACCATCACGATCCCGAACGTTTACCAATCCAATGGCGTGATTCAAGTAGTTGATATGGTTCTGCTTCCAAACTGGCTGCTTAGAGATTCATAAGCCGGGCGGCGATTCACAATATAGCCGTCCGGCTCATGCGCCTGCCGGGCCTTGGGTTCTTCCGCGAAGCGATTCTTGCTCGTGATCCAAATGAGTTTGGATCCGTTTCTCTTGCTGTCCAATACGTTCCCGTCTCGCCATATTCCAATGAAGGATCCTAAGCCCGGCCACGATGATCGTGAGGCCAAGGAAAGTTGGCAGCACCAGCATGCCGTTGGTTTGCCGGTCCCACCAGAACAGGGGTATTGCCGCGATGAATAATACAATCGCGACGATTTTGCGGATGCGCAACGAAGATGCGCTCAACTCATCCTTCTCAGCCTCAGTTGGGTGAACAATCACGAGCAGCGGGGGCTGAGACTTTCCGGCGGAATCGAATATTTCACAGCACATATCGGGATGCTGCAGGACTCTCGCTTCGCAAGATTTCCGCGCCTCATCGAGGCTGTCGAACAGAAGAAACCTTGAGTCCCGAAGCCGCGAGAGAGGGACGCCCGTGGGTGAAAGCGGAATTTCGGAATGCACGCGCTTGAAAAACACGGCGCATTGTGACGTTGTCAGAAGCTGATTCCAGGCCCGGGGCCGGCGGCAGCTTTCGTACACCTTAATTTCTCGGCCAGGCCCCGCTTCGTTAGAAGGCAGAAGACCTCCATGCGACCTTCCGGCTAATGATTCTATTATCTAAGCCCGCCAGTGCCAAGAACGCTCACGCAAGACGATCAAATACAACAATAACAAAGGTCTATTGGGCCATTAAAACAAAACCAATGATATAATTGCACCTCTTGGTGGGCGTCGGCCGCATTATACGTGGGGGAGCAGTAACCACAGACCAAGGCGCGGCTGAAACGGGCGACATAAAGGAAAGGCTCATGAGTCCTTTGGCACGAAAAATTATTGTTGGCTTGTCCGTCCTAATCTTTGCTTACGTCACGGCCGGCTACGTCCTCGGGCGATCATCGGACGACAAGGCCTTTCGCGCCCTGACGGTTTACAGCGAGGTTCTCGAGCATATCCAGCGCGATTACGTTGATGATCCCAACATGCACCAGGTGACCGCCGGCGCGCTTCATGGTCTCCTCGATTCGCTCGATCCGCAGTCCGGCTATATGAGCCCGCTCGAATACAAGGACTTTAAAGAAAAGAGCGCAAATCAGGCGAAGGCGGCAGCCGGGGTTACGCTGACGAAGCGTTTTGGATACATGAGCGTCATATCCGCCCTTCCAGGCAGCCCGGCGGACAAGGCCAACATGCGCATGGGCGATATTCTGGAAAAAATCGCGGGCTTCACCACGGGACAAATGGCGATCGATCAAGCTCAGGTTCTGCTCACCGGCGACCCTGGAACTGCCGTAAAGCTTTCCATCATTCGTCGCGGCAAGACGGAACCGCAGGATTTGGATCTCACCCTTGCCAGGTTGCCGGCTCCGAAGCTCATCGACGATAAGTTGCAAGGAGATATCGCCTATCTTCGCGTGCCTCAATTCGAAGAGGGCGTCACGAAAGAAATTCACGACGACCTCGTTCAGCTGGATCGTCAAGGCGCGCACAAGCTGATTCTCGATTTGCGCGATTGTTCCTCGGGGGATGACCGCGAGGGGATTGCCACGGCTCAACTTTTTCTGCCTTCCGGGACAATAACAACACTCAAAGGCCAGACAGTCGCTCCCGTGGTTTCCGCGGCCGATCCAGCAAAGGAAGTTTGGAAGCAACCCGTGACCGTCTTGATCGGAAATGGAACGGCGGGCGCGGCGGAAATTGTTGCCAGCGCGATCGCCGATAATCATCGCGGTGAAACGGTGGGCGACCGCACCTATGGTACGGCGTCGATGCAAAAGTTGATCCAGCTCGACGACGGATCCGCTCTTATCCTCACCGTTGCGAACTACTACACCCCGGCAGGCAAGGAAGTGCCGGTCGACGGGGTAGTCCCGACTGTTGCCGTACGGCCTTCGCCCGATGATCTAGCCGCGCTGAATCCCCCAGCGCCGTCGAGTTCGCCGAACGACCCGGTGGTCAAGAAAGCCATCGAAATTCTGCGGAATCCCGCCGCGGATCGGAAGGCCGCGTAATTCAACGTGACTTCCAAGCGCGGAGTTTTCGCTGCGCTGCAAAAGGCTACCGCCGATAATTCATCCCGGTGAATAATTTGATTTGTAGGTTTCGCCGTTTGCCGGCGCGCGATGTGCTCGCCGTCTTTCTAATTGCTACTGCTCTTTTTTCCGTCGGCTGCGAAAAAAAATCTCTCACGAAAAAGGATTCTCGAGCCGTCACGTCCGAAATTGTCGACGCGGCGCGGCGCGTGACGGAGCACAAATCGGAAATTACGATTTGTCCCGGAGCGCGGGTCTTCAGTTCGGATTCCGCCGGCCCAATTGCCCCGGACAATGTCTATCTCCTGATAGGCGAGCCATCCCGGCTAAGTCCCCTGAGGCGCGCCTTTAATGACATTGCTCGCCGCCACAACCTCTCCGTCTCCAGCACATCTTCGGGCGGCGGGGTACGCTTCGAGTTCGCCTTCGACGGAACTACCACGCAGATCGTTCACATTGTTACCCCTCTTTTTTCTTCTCGCGCGGATGCAGCGCCCCGGCGCAATTCCGGAAACCCTGAACTCGCAATTATTCTCGACGATGTAGGCTACGATCGCGCAGCCGCTGACGCTCTGCTGTCTCTGCCTTTCACCTTCACTCTCTCCGTGCTGCCCCATCTGCCGCTCTCTTCGGAAGTGGCCGAGGAGGCTTACCGGCGAGGTGATGAGGTAATGCTGCATCTACCGATGCAATCCGAGACTGCAACGCCGGAGGGCATTGAGCTCCGCGTCGGAATGAACGCGGCGCAAGTGAATTCAGCATTGTCGGAGATGCTCGAAACGGTGCCTCACGCCACGGGCATCAATAATCACGAAGGCTCGCTCGCTACCGCGGATCCAGCCCTCATGGAGGCTTTGATGCCTGCCCTTCGCCGGCGTGGGCTCTTCTTTATCGACAGCCGCACGACTGCGGCAACGGTCGCCTATGACGCTGCGAAACACTCGGGCGTGCGTGCGGCGTCGCGCAAAGTGTTTCTGGATGATGCGGTTTCACCCGCCGCCATTCGAGCACAGCTCGATCTGGCGGCTCGCGATGCGGTTCGCGACGGCTCCGCGATCGCCATCGGGCATCCGCATCCGGAAACCATTGCAGCGCTCGCCGATGGTGTGCCGATTCTCGAATCGCGCGGGATTCGGTTGGTTTTCGCCTCTCAGCTCGTTCATTAAACCGGGACTTTCGCCTGTCAGTCCGTACAGGCGGCGTACCGGTCGAAATCTGTCCTCTCGATCCATTCCGCTCCCGCCTTCCGGGCGCTAGCCTTGCAATACCAGCCCTGCCGCATTTCTTCCGCGGGGTTCGGAAGGAGCCTATGTCTCATTGGATCGGATCAACATCTTCAACTGATGAAGGAATGTCTGATTTCAAGGAATGCCTGAAGCACCTTCGCGACGGACATCCCGAAGAAGCGCTGTTGAACGCGCGGCGAGCTCTCGGGGTGGCGCCGAAAAATCCGTTTTACCTTTCTTACACCGGACTCCTCGCTGCGCTTGCCGAAAAGCGCTATGGGGACGCTGAGATGCTCTGCCAGGAAGCCTTGGCTATGAAGCATAACCACGCTCAGCTTTATTTGAATCTCGCTGAAGTCTATTTCCAGGCAGGCCGAACTCAGGAGGCTATTGCAACTCTGGAAAAGGGTATGGTGTCTGCGGGTCGGGATTTCAGGCTGCGGCGCGCCTTGGAGAAAATAGGCGTGCGACGCGAGCCGGTGTTTGCGTTCTTGCATCGCAGCCACCCGTTAAACCAGAAATTAGGAAAATTGCGTCATCGGTTGGGTCGGCCTACCAGGGCCGCCTGACTCCTGCTTTCTCGATATTTCGTTAACGGCTGCATGCCGGTTTTGCTCAGTTCGCTTACAGGGCTGATTGAATAGAGGCGGGTTTTACCCGGCGCCTTCATCTCAAATTGCGTGAAAAGGCGGGAAATAGCGCGAGGGGATATCAGCTCTGCCTCAGGGGAAGAAAATACTGTGTGCCTTTCACGGGCTGCCGCAACCGCCGCAAAAGCTCCTGCAAATCCTCATTGCGCTCCACGAAGTCGATCTCTGAAGTATCCACTACCAGTAAGTTCGACCCCGAGTAGCGAAAGAAAAAGTGTTCGTATGCATTAGCAACCGCCTCCAGGTACTCCGGTGAGATTTCCGTCTCCGCCGGATCGCCTTTTTTCGAGACGCGTTTTCGCAGCACCTCGGGCGTAGCTTGAAGGTAAATCACAAGGTCCGGTGCGGAGACCGATGGAGCGAGCATGTCGAAATATTTCTCGTACAGCTTTAGCTCTTCATTGTCGAGGTTGATGTAAGCGAAAATCTTGTCCTTTTCAAAAAGGAAATCGCTCACGATCGGCGCGGCATTATCCTCAGGACGCGTTTCCATCAAGCGGCGATGCCTCTCGTAAAGAAAATACATTTGCGCGCTGAACGCCGCGCCCGGTTTTTCATCGTAAAAGTCGGCCAAAAAGGGATTTTCTTCACCTTCGCAGTCGAAAATTCGGCGGGCATGCAGCCTTTCCGCCAATGCCCGCGCCAGCGTGGACTTGCCCACGCGGATCGGCCCTTCGACAACGATGTGCCGCGGAGCATTGTAATCAGGCCCATTCATGGCGCGCGATTATAGCAAACTCAATTGCAAACCCGCCCGGCGCTCTTCGCAAACGGCCGCACATTTTTACCAATTCCGCGCGACCGCGGCCAGGATGCGGGCAAGCGCGTGTACATCGCGCGTATCGATCAGTTCGGCCGGTGAATGGGAGTATCGCAGCGGCCAGCCGATCGCTATATCGATTGCGCCGTACGGCACAAATTCCGAGCCGTCGTTGCCGCCGCCAGTCACGCCGTACTGCACGGGAATCTGGTTCGCCCGAGCGAGCTTGATGATTCTGTCGACCAGTTCGCGCGGAACCCTATTCGAATCGTCCAGCGCGCGCACCACGAATCCCTTTCCCAGTTCCGCGTCGGCAAATCGCTTGGATTCGAGCGGCGAATCGGAACTGACAAACGTGTCCACGGCGAACACATAATTCGGCTCGCCGCCGTCGGTCGAAAGCCGCTTCGCCAGCGCGGCTGCTCCTCGCAAGCCTATTTCTTCTTGCGTAGTCCACACAAACGTCACATCACGGTCCTTGAGCGGGCCACTCAAGGTTCCCGTTGCGGAAATCAGCGCCGCGCATCCGACTCGGTCATCGAGGCTCCGGGCGTTTGCGCGCGTTCCGGCGAGCGGGCGGTAGGCCTTCGGAACGGTTACTGTATCGCCCGGCTTGATTCCGAGGCGCGCAACCTCCTCCGGGTTTCGCGCACCTACATCCGCGCGAATTGCCGTCTCCGAATCCTGCGGCCACTGAAAATTCGCCTCATCCCAGTTGTTGGGCAATTCCATGATCGCATCGTGGTCCGTCCCCGCCGAGTGCACCACCGCCGGATGGCCTTCGTAAGCGTCTATTTCTCCTCTCCCCTCGCCTTCGAGCACGAGGCGGCCGTCTCTAGATATTGACTTCACCTCAAAGCCCGTCTCGTCCATGTGCGCCATCAGGAAAATTCGATCCGCCTTGGATCCGGCGGGCGCCGTGCCTGCATTCACTATCAGGTTCCCCGCGGCATCGGTTTCCGGCTTAGCCCACTGCGGCAGAAGTCGCTTGACCTCTTCGCGCACTGCTTCTTCGTGCCGGCTCACACCGTACCGCGCAATAAGACTCTTGAGTATCTCGCTTGAGCCCGCCGCCTCGCGCTCCGGACGAGGAGTCGCTGATACCGCATTTCCACTGTTTGGCCGCGTCAGCGTAATGGCTCCCTGGACGTATAACTGAAGCATCTGCTCCAGCTTCTGCAGGTCATCCGTATCGACCGCTTCAGCGGGCGTGTTTGTCCACGCCGTAGCGATGCCCACGTGAACCCACTTTGGCGGGAACGTCGGTTGTTGGAGGTAGCCGGCTGGGGTTACACCCGCTGAATAATCCGTCTCGATCGGAATTCGATTCGTGTCAGCGAGCTTCTTCAGATCGCCCGCGAGGCCCAAGGGAGTGCCGCTCGTCTGTTCCATTCCAACCAACACGCCGCTACCAAGCTCGCGCCGCGGAGCGCGATGCACGCCTTCCATGCCCGGCACCGTGCCCCCAGAAAGCAAACGCCCCACGTAAATCATTTCGTCAGATCGCGTGGAGTTCAAGGTTCTTTCGAAACCACGCGCACCGAACCATTGCTGTACGACAAAGGCTATCGTCAGTGTGCCGTCGGTCTTCGACGGATCGATCGCGTGCAGAACATCAATCAGCGCCGCGGCGCCGAATTTGTCTCCCACAGACGTACCCGCGATCATCCGCCCGTCCAACTCTCCAATCGTGCGGCTGATCGCGATGGGACTGAGCACGTCGACCCCCGATTTGCGGGCTTCAGCGGCAGAGCTTGCGCCGATGTCGACGTACATGTTTTCGATGTCTCGCGGATTCGGAAGATTTGCCCGGCCGATTTGAAGGTGTATGGAAAGTCCCGCCACAACACCGTCAAGCCACTCGTTATTCGCGGTGCCGACCTTCACCGGCTGCCCGGAATAGAGTTCGTTGAAAATGGCGGGCAATTGCGATTGTGGCACCCGTTGCAAGCGCAGGTAACCATCCTCCGTGATAGCGCTCACAACAAACCCGGGTTCGTCTACGGGAGTCACGATCAGGCGATGCGGCATTCCGCTTCCGATCGTTACCGTAACATCGCCAAGGCTGTCCGTCGCCGGATGAAACGACGCCAATTCGGCGCGAATCAGGTCTGTAACGGGCTTCTCGTACCCCGAAACAGACGGAATGTCGGCTAATTTTCGCAACTCTCGGGCTGCAGGTGCGGCCGCACCGTTCTGAGTTTGCCCCGCCGCGCGAAGGCACGGGAAAATGCACAAAAGATACAGAACAAGAGGGAACGAGGCATACGCACGAAGGTTCATCGCAGTTCCTCAGACGCGCGAGCAGCCTATCACGTGCTGTTTGCGAATGTACCTAAAAACCAAGACTCAAGCACTTTCTGTGGCGGCGTACGCCGCATCCCCGACCGCATACTTGCCAATAATGTCATCGGTGTTGGAGAGATCGACGTTTGCGTCCGTCGCGATTTCTCCGCGAGACCTGAACCCAGCAACCACGAGTACTTGCATTGCCTTCGCCGCACACGAATACTTTTAGCGCCCGGACGCAGCCGCCTTCGCTTGATCCGCGCGAACGACCGGCACATCCACGAGGTGTTCGGCGAGGAACCACACCTGCAGTTCGTTCGTGCGGATCACCTGGCTGACAAGAAGATCGTTCGTGCCGTCATCACCGGCTTCGTTCGCCTGTTTAGCCATCGTCCGAGCTTCCTTCAATATGATTTCGTGGGCCCCCAGAAGACGAGAAATTTGTTCCGGTACTTCCTCGCGGCCGCGGGGCGGACGCGGGATTATGCTCGTTTCAGCTACGTCTGCCGCCATCGCGAGGCTGACGGCGCCGAGCAGTTGAATCCTCTCGGCGATTTCGTCCACGAGTTCGTCCTGCTCCCCGTGATGCTTATCAAAAAGGAGATGGAGCTGGTAAAACGTGTGCCCCGCGACCTGCCAGTGGTGTTTCTTGTACATGTCGCGGAGGGTCATCGTATCCGCCAGGAGTTGGTTCAGGTTCTCGGCGCTCGCGGCACAGACCTTCTCGTCCAGAGCGATCGGCAGTTTGGCGATCTTGCCGTAAGGCTGAATCTCGTGAGCGTGTTGGTGTTGAATCGGTCTGGCCTGTTCCGTGCCCGCTTCGAGCTGATTGTACTTCGCATCGCGCTTATCGTTCTTAGGACTCATAAAGTTTCTCCTCAGGAGGACTAGCATTGACCCCAGGGCTGATCATACGCCACTGAGGCGGGGTGTGCGCAAAGTGAATCTAGTGAGGGTGGGCGTTTCGGCCTGCGCGGCAGAGCCAGCAGAGGATTGGCCTTAAACTAGAACGCAACTAGTGGCCTGTCGCAGTGAGTTCGTTGCTACGGACACGGCGGGTGTGGTGGGAGTATGTCCATTGAAACGGCCGAGCTGCTCGGTGCAGGCCGCTCCAGTCTTGGTAACCTTACTTATTTTCAAGATGCCTGCGTTGTTCTTGCTCAGGTCACGCTTTATAGTTCCCGCCTTGGCTTCGTCCTTTGCACTGTACGGATTTGGAGTCACGCTTCCAATCACAGTTACGGTATGACCCACGTAAGGGTTGATTTTCATACTGATTTCTCGATGTCCCAAACAGTTCCGTCTTTCGCGCGGAATTTATAGTTGTCGGCAATATCTCCTATTAGAACGCATCCCGTCAGCCGTCGCTTCTCTGACCGGGTGGTCTTAGAGGAGTCGGTCTTCTGATCCGTAGTATTTTGCTGCGTATTTTTCTGAGCGCCGATGTGCGACGGCGCGAATAGAAGTATTGTCAATCCCACAATCCCGATCGTGAACTTTCCTGTCATATATGTTCTCCTTGTTGAGCCTGATCCCGAGCGTGTGTGGCCAAAACGCGCGATAATGCGCATAATGCGGTCGGTCCGAAGGCGCAAGCAATACGGGGAACAGAGTATGCGGCATTTCTTTCTGCGATTGCGATTCACCAACTGAACAATTAAATGGCGACAAAGGGCGGATGATGGCGCGAGATGTGCACGCAGTCCCTCTCCGATCCTCGTGATACCTACACAGTTAACCCTATTCCGCTCCCCGGCAGATCCGACTCGTTACAGTCTCTTGTTTCATCGCGATATTTGCCCATTTCTCGTAACGCTAATTGGCGGTAATGTCGATGTTGGGACAAACGATCGCTGAAACGTGAGTGTATACATCCACGTCCTAGGGATGTGGACGCGGATTGCCGCGGAAACTTCTAAGGCTTGAGAACATGGCTCAGAAAGTCCACAATATCCGTAGGCCCTCCCTCGCCTTTCTATGTGGCGGTGCAGTACCACGCGCGCAATTTCATCTGGCGGATTCACCATTCGGTTCACAGGATGCCGTGACAATCTAAAGTGGTACGCAGTCCGAGGCGGCTTATAAGCGATACACATAGGAAGGAAATGCCCGAACAAATATTAACGTCCAATACAGAAACTACCAGCGTTTCTGAAGCGCCGCAACCGCCGCAGCAATCGCGTCTTAAACCTCCAAAAACAAAGCGCCGGCGCGTCTGGATATGGGTGCTTGCTGTTCTTTTCGCGGGGATCGTCGCGCTGATTGTCTGGCGGCACTACCAGGCCGCAGAACAGGCTAAAAAGGCAAAAGCTGCAACGCCGTCCGCAGTTCCCATCGAAACCTCCACCGCTCGAAAGGGCGATATTGGTGTTTACGTCGAAGCCCTCGGTACGGTCACGCCTGTTTATACCGTCACGGTCACGAGCCGGGTCCAGGGCCAGATCATGAATGTTTTTTATCGTGAAGGTCAGATGGTCCACAAGGGCGATCCGCTGCTGGATATAGATGCGCGGCCTTACCAGGCGGCTCTGACGCAAGTACAAGGTCAGCTGGTGCACGATCAAGCGGCACTCAGTGAGGCCCAGATTGACCTGGACCGCTACCGCGCGGCTCTCGCCAGAAACGCGATTGCACAACAGCAGGTTTACGATCAGGAGCAAACGGTTCATCAGGACGAAGGAACGGTGAAAAATGACGAAGGGCAGGTGCAGAACGCCGAGGTGAACCTCGTTTACACGCACATCACTTCTTCGATCGACGGCCGCGTCGGCCTGCGTTTGGTCGATCCCGGCAACATCGTGCAAGCAAACAGCACCACCTCGCTCGTTGTGATCACCCAACTCCAGCCAATCACAGTGATATTCAGCGTGGCGGAAGACTATCTTCCGCAAATTCAAAAGCAGCTGCAGCAAGGCCATACCATGGCGGTCGATGCGCTCGACCGCACGCAGTCCACCGAACTCGCGAAGGGTTCTGTGCTGACTCTCGACAATCAAGTGGACACGACAACCGGCACCGTGAAGGTGAGGGCCATTTTCCCCAACAAGAACTCCGCGCTGTTTCCAAATCAATTTGTGAATGCCCGTCTTCTAGTGGACACACAGCATAACGTTATCCTCATTCCAACACCGGCGATCCAGCGAAATTCCCAGAACACGTTTGTGTACGTAATCAAATCGGATCAAACAGCGTCGATGCGCACGGTCAAGGTGGGTACGACTGACGGAAATACAACTGCCGTGCAAGGAGTACAGTCGGGCGAAGTAGTGGCCGTCGACGGTTTTGACAAGTTACAGGATAGCGTCAAAGTGACCGGCAAAACCCAGAACCAGGAGGGAGGAAACAGCGGCCAGAGCAATGAAGACAATAGTTCAAATGGAGATCAGGCCCCGTGAGCCCGTCCCGTCCGTTCATTCTTCGTCCGGTTGCCACATCCCTGCTGATGGCCGCGATTTTGCTCATCGGAGTTGTGGCATACACGCAGTTGCCCGTTTCCGCCCTGCCGGAAGTCGATTACCCGATCATTCAAGTGATTACGTTTTATCCCGGTGCGAGTCCCGACGTGATGGCGTCGGCGGTAACCGCGCCGCTCGAACGGCAGTTCGGAGAAGTTCCCGGCCTCAGCCAGATGACCTCGACGAGCTCCGATGGAAGTTCGGTGATCACGCTGCAATTTTCGCTCGACCTGAATATCGATGTCGCGGAACAAGAAGTGCAGGCGGCG
>Ga0182024_10005402_pt1 | contig 28685 bp, 18 predicted proteins | sample P32metaG_FD_120480 | JGI IMG/M metagenome (GOLD analysis project Ga0182024, IMG submission 120480) | Permafrost microbial communities from Stordalen Mire, Sweden - P3-2 metaG (Illumina Assembly) | ecosystem: Environmental > Terrestrial > Soil > Wetlands > Permafrost | place: Sweden: Stordalen...
GCAACACTGCTTCCAAAGCATACCTTTGAAGGCATAGTGTTGCACTTCGATTGCGGCGTCAGGTCGAAACGCTGCGGGCCAATGACCATGCGATAAACCGCAAAGACCCGCTCTGTAACGCCAAGCGCGCCAAGGCCTTTTCACTTAGCAAACCTCCCGTGAGGGTGTTGCACTTGATTCGTGAACTCAGGGGGATCTGCTTTTGGTGGTCGGGTCAATGGTTCGACCTGACGCAATACCGGAATTCACGTTCATTCACGTGCATTCACGGCCGTTTTTGTCTTATCCACCACCACCGCTCCGCCCTTCATCACCCACCTCACCTTATTGATCGCGACATCGATATCGGCCGTCGGATCGCCCTCTACCGCGACAATGTCGGCGAAATATCCGGGCTTGATCGCGCCCAGTTTATCTTCCATCCCGAGCAGCTCCGCGCCGTTCACCGTCGCGGTCTTGAGCGCCTGCTCCGGCGTCATACCCGCCTTCACGAACCACCCCAGCTCGCGCGTGTTTTCGCCGAACATCGTGTACACCGCGTCCGATCCCATGGCGAAACGCGCGCCCGCGCGAAACGCTTTCTTCGCCGTCTCGAGATTGCGCCCAATGAAATCGTTCAGCGGCCCGATCGCGCTCTGTGGATAGCGCAGCCGCGCCGCGTTGTCGACGTAATATCGATTGTGATCGATGGTCGGGACGTAGAAAATTTTCTTCCGCACCATTTCCGCGATAGTCGCGTCGTCCATGTCGGTCGCATGTTCGAGCGAATCGGTGCCGGCGCGAATCGCGTCCCGCGCGCCCGTGGGTCCGTAGGAATGCACCGCGACTCGTTTACCCAGCGCGTGCGCGGCGTCGATCGCGGCCTTCAGCTCTTCATACGTGAACGTCTGATCGCCCGAAACATCCTGGCCCGATCCCGTCGATCCGTAAATCTTGATCACGTCCGCGCCCGCGCCCACCTGCTGCCGCACTACTTTCATCACCTCCGCCTCGCCGTCCGCCGTTCCCGGCCCGCCGCGTCCCCCGCGCGTGATGAACAGACCGTAGCCCGAGACGAACATCCGCGGCCCGGCCATCATTCCGGCGTTGATCAGGTCGCGCATGGCGATATCGGCGTAGTCGCTTGCGCCCAGGTTGCGAACCGTAGTCACGCCGGTTTCGAGCGTTTTTTTCGCGTTGTCCTGGGAAAGATATACCGTCGCCGCGCCGCGGCCCGCCTGCGTGAGGCGATTGGTATCGAGCACATACGTCATGTGCGTATGCACGTCGATCATTCCCGGAATCGCCGTATAGCGCGACATATCGGTCGCCTGCGCAGCCGGGGAAGCCGCGCCGACGCTCTTGATGCGATCGCCTTCCACCGTGATCGCCGCGTTCGGAATCATTTTTTCGCCGTCCCAGACGCGCGCGAATCGATACACCTGCGCGCGCATCGGCGCACTCGCCAGCGCCATCGTCGCGATCAGCGGAATCAGCGTCTTCATACCGTAGTTTTCCGTCCTTCCAAAATTTTGGCGAACGACGCCGATCGCAGCTCTTCCATCGACAAACCCGTCAGCGCCGGCGCGTCGCGCTCATCCATCGCGCCGCAGTTGATCGCGCGCAGAAAAAAGTTCAACAGGCCTTGTCCCGTCGCTGCATCGTCGAACACGCCGCCCACCTCGGTCGCCTGCGCGGCCTTGGCGATGAAATTCCGCAATCGCTCCGACGACGATTCGATTTCGTCCAGGAAAAACGCGTAGACCGCAGCATAGCGCGACGCAAGCTGCGCCGGATGCAGATCCCAGCTTTGAAAAAAGCCGTGGTACAGCGAATTGCGAATGTGATCGCAATGCGTTTTCCACGCCCGATGCACGGCCGCGCGATTCTCCTCCGCCTGCCTTCCGTCGATCGAATCGCCGCGATGCACCGGGACCGGCAGAAGATTGGTCGCGCCATCGGTAAGTCGGACGCCCGTGCCCGCGACCCTAGCCTGCATCATCGATCTCGCGAACCCGCACGCCGGATGCAGCATGTCCTGATTCGACGCCGTGATCCCCAGGCTGGCCGTGTAATCGTAAATTCCGAAGTGCGCCCCCACGCATCGCCCCCTCGCCGCTTCGATCAGGCGCGGCAGCAGAAACAGCGATTGCGGCGTCTCGATCATCATTTCGATCGGAAGCTCGCCAAATTGATCGAGCGTGTCCACTAGCGCCGCCACCTGCTCAGGCACCGTGATCTTCGCGAGCGTCACCACGAAATTTTCGGGCAGCACCCCGCCGGTAAGATCGAACAATTTGTTCAGAAAACGTTCCAGCGTGCGAAGGCTGCGCGGCTTCATCTCCTCGTTGAGCGGCTTGATCCGAATTCCGATGAACGGCGGCAGCGTGCCTTCCCTGAATCCCTTGGCCACCTCGACTGCCGCCGATTCAGCGGTGGCGTCCTCTTCCGCATCGGGCCGGACACCGTAGCCGTCCTCGAAATCGAGGCGCAGATCTTCGACCGGTTCGCGCCGTAGCTTTTCCAGGACGCGCGCGTAGACCGTATCCGCGAGCCTCTCCGGCACTCCGCACGCGGCTGCGAACGTAACCGCATCCGGCGCGTATTCCACAAGCGCACGTTCGGCGAGCACGCCCAATCGCCGCGCCACGTCCGATCTGAACAAGTGCGCGCCGCCGTAAAACGTGTGAACCGGCTGGCGCCGTCCCGATTCCCCCGGATGAGTCCGCGCGAACTCCCGATTTGCCTCCGTAAGCGCGTCCGCGTCCATTTCCATTATTTCAGTGTAGGCTGATGTGGATGAAGCTTCTTCGGCTCCTGAGCTGGGACACCAAATCCCTCCCGGAGAAAGCCCGCCTCCTCGAAAAAGCGCGATTCGCCGTCAACGCCCTTCCCTGCCCCACCAAACAAATCGCCGCGCATTTCCGCGATCTCGCGCCCGCCGCGATCGTCATCGATCTCGACCGTCTTCCCTCGCACGGCCGCGCCGTCGCCGTCGTGCTTCGCACCACCAAAATGACCCGTCATATCCCGCTCGTTTTCGCCGGCGGCGAGCGCGAAAAAATCGAGCGCGTGCGCCGCGATATCCCCGACGCCGGTTTCACGGAATGGAACACCGCGGCCCGCGCCATCCGCCCGTTGCTCCTCGCCCCGCCCGCGAATCCGATTCAGCCGCCCGCCTACATGGATCAGTTCGCCGGATCGAGCCTCGTCAGGAAACTCGGATTCAAGCCGGGAATGAAGGTGGCGATCCTCGCCGCGCCCGACGGCTTCGAGGAGCAGTTGAGCAACCTCCCGGAATCGGTCGAAATCGTCCCCAGGCTGGCGCCTGACGCGGCGTTCTCGATCTGGTTCGTCCGTTCGCGCGCCGAGCTCGAAACCGAAATCGATTTCATGGCTCTCCACCTCAGCAAAGCCCGGCTGCCCCGGGGCTTTTCCCTGTGGATCATCCACCCCAAGCAAGCCAGCCGGTTCAAGGCCGATTTCAACCAGAACGACGTGCGCCGCGTCGCGCTCAAGGCCGGACTGGTGGATTATAAGGTCTGCTCGGTCGATTCCTACTGGACCGGGCTCAAATTCTCGCGGAAACGATAGCCCCGAAAACAATAGAGAGATGACGCCCCCGGAAACATTTTTCGCGCCCCCGGCGTCCAACAATCAAGCCGGGGAATCCATTGAACCGACCGCTTGCCATCGTTTTGGGTGACGGGTTGCGGGCGACACAGCTTGCGGCTAAGAATCGGCTTCCGGTATACTCCGCAAGGTGTGCAAGGTTGAGGCGCGTGAGTTCAAGTAAGTTTACGATCGCAGCATTGGCTTGCGCCGCCGTGCTCACCTGCGTCTCCTTCGCGCAAAAGCCCCCTGATCCGAAAAATGACCCGAAAAATGATCCGAAAAACGATCAGAAAGTCGATCAGAAAAAGGAATGGAAAGAGCGCGCCGAATACGAGCTGTACCTCTCCATCACCAAATCCTCCGATCCGAATCAGTGGCTGGTAAGCCTCGACAAATGGAAAACGCAGTATCCTCAGAGCGATTTCGCGGATCTCCGGCGCCAGCTTTATCTCGCGTCCTATCGCGCGTTGATGAAGCCGCGCGAAGCCTTCGACGCCGCCTCCGACGTGCTCAAGGATAATCCCAATAACTTGGCCGCCCTCTCCGCCATCCTCGAATATCTGTATCCCTTGGTTCCCTTCAATCCTCCGCAATTGACCGAGCAGCAGTCGCGCGATCTCGAAACGGCGCTGTACGCCGCGGCCCAGCTCCGCGACAACCTGGACTTGGCCTGCTCCCGCGACAATCGTCCGCCCGATATGACGGATGAGCAGGTGCTCAAGGCGAAACCCACGCTGCGGCTTCTCGCCACGCGCGCGGCGGCCTACGTCACGCTCGAGCGCAAGGATTATCCCAAGGCTCAGACGGAACTGACCCGCGTGCTCGACCTCGACACGAATCAGGGCCAGGTGTCTTTCTGGCTCGGCACCGCGATTCTCGCCGAGAGCAAGTCGAAGCCGGAGCTTCAGCCCGTCGCGATGTACGATTTCGCGCGCGCCGCGGTTTGCGATGGCGCCTCGGCGCTTCCCAATAACGATCGCCAGACGCTCGCGGCGTACTTGAAGGACGTCTACGTCCGGTATCACGGATCGGAGGACGGCCTCGATCGGCTGATGGCCGCCGCCCGCTCGAGCGCGCTACCGCCCGCCGGGTTCACCATCGAAAGCAAGCACGAAATTGAGACCAAAAAATTCGAGGCCGAAGAAGCGCTGGAGCGCGCCAACCCCTCGCTCGGCCTGTGGAAACGCGTCCGCGGCGAGCTTCAGCGCGACGGTGGCTCCACTTATTTCGAAAACAGCGTGAAGGGCTACGCGCTTCCCGGCGGCGCCAACGGCGTCGCGAAGTTCAAGGGCAAGCTGGTTTCCACGATGCCCTCGGTCCGGCCCAGGGAACTGGTGCTGGCGGTCGAAAGCCCGGATCATCCCGACGCGATTCTGAAGCTCGATTCCGCGCTCGCCGGCAAAATGGAGCCCGGCGCCGAGATCGAGTTCGAGGGCGTGGCCGATTCCTATACCAAAGATCCGTTCATGCTGACGTTTTCCGTGGAGAAATCGAAAATCGAGGGATGGGCGGGCAAAACGTCGCCCGCGCCGAAAAAAAACGTGGTGAAGAAACAAGCCGGACCGTAGGCTTCATCGGGCGGCTTCCATGCGCCCGTCAGTCGTGGTACATTATCCTGATTAAAGCGAGGATCGAGTGGTGTTCTCAACAACCAAGAAACTAGCACTGGCATTGGTCGCCGCAATGGCGTTCGGAATGGCGCCCGCAATCGCGCAGGACCCTCCTAAGCCTGCGGACAAGCCTCAGAAGGTCGCGAAGGATGATGCTGAGGCAAGCCTGATCAACAGCATCCCGAAAACGACGGACCCTGCTGAGAAGATCAAGATCCTGGACAAGTGGTCACGAGATTATCCGGAGACGGCCTTCGAGACGGAGCGCTTCGCGGAATACCTGAAGGATTATGGGGATCTCAAGGACTTCCAAGGTCAATCCAAAGTTGCCGAAAAATGGCTCGCCTCGCATCCCAACGATGAATCTGCGTTGCGGACCATCATCGGCGGAATCTACCAGATTAAGAACCCGAGTGAGGCCGATCTGAGCCGGGCTGAAAAAGCCTCTAATTATTTGGTCGATAACGCGAATACCGTCTACGCCGCATCGAACATGCCGGCCGGAGCGAATGCCGCCCAGTGGGACGGTCTCAAAGGCACCATGGTCCTCGCCGCCAAGAATACAATTCCCTACATCGACCTCCAGCGGAAGGACATTCCGAAGGAAGAAGCCGACCTCACCAAGCTGCTCCAGGCTGAGCCCGGTGACGTATCGGCATCCAATATGCTCGCCGCGGCTCTGTTCGGTGAGCGTCAGGCCCATCCGGAAAAGCAGCCGGCCGCGATCTTCGAGTTCGCACGTGTTGGCGCTTACGCTGGTCCAGGCGCAATGCCGGCGGCGACACGCCCCCAGGTTCTGACCAGCACCAAGAAAATGTACACGCAGTATCACGGCTCCGACGAAGGATGGGATAAGCTGGTCGCGCTCGCGACGGCCAACCCTCTGCCGCCGTCTGATTGGACCATCGAAAGCACCACCGCCATCGCCATCCGCAAGGCCAAGGAAGACGAGGAACGCGACAAGGCCGATCCCGTCGGCACAATTTGGCGTACCGTTCACGACGGCTTGACCGGCGACGGCGATGCGGCGTTCTGGGAACAGGCCAAGGATGCCCAGTTTCCCGGCAAAGACGCCAATGGAACCGAACAGAAATTCAAAGGCAAGCTGGTATCGTTCAAGCCCGCGATTGGCAACCCCAAGACGCTGGTGATCTCAGTCAAAGACCCGGCCGGGGACGTGACGCTCCAGCTCGACATGCCTCTACGCGGGAAAATGGAACCCGGAGCGGAACTCGAATTCGACGGTCAGGCCGTGGCTTACACGAAATCGCCTTACATGCTGACCTTGAAGATTGATGACCCCAAGACGGAGATCGTCGGATGGAAGCCGATCGCCCCGGCTCGCGGACCGGCTCGAGGGCCAAAGAAGCCCTGATCGCCCACCCGTTTAGCCCTGGTCCGTCGAACAGGCCCACGCAAGGGCCTTTTTAGAAGCTTGTTGAAAAACGCTGTGAAAGCGCGTCGCTGGCAGGGCATGGCCCTGCCCCACCTGAGTGCCAACAATGGCTTGGGAGCCAAGTGGCGCAGGGCCATGCCCTGCGGAGGGCGCTTTCCAACAAGCGTTTAGCGCGTTGCCGCCAGTTGCTTTAGCACATACGGCAGAATTCCGCCGCTGCGGTAATATTCGATCTCGACCGGCGTATCGATCCGCGCTCGAACCTCGAACGATTTTTCGCCCGCGATCACTCGCGCCCGCGTGCGGCCGTTCGATTCGACCGCCGCCTGAATTCCCTCGATCGCGAACGTCTCCTGGCCCGTCACACCCAGTGACGCGGGATTCTGCCCGTCCACGAATTCGAGCGGCAGCACGCCCATCCCCACAAGGTTCGAACGATGAATGCGCTCGAAACTCTCGGCGATCACCGCGCGCACACCCAACAGCAGCACGCCCTTCGCCGCCCAATCCCGCGACGATCCCGCGCCGTATTCTTTCCCCGCGATGATCATCAGCGGCACGCCGTCCTGTTGATAGCGCATCGAGGCGTCGTAAATGAACATGCGCTCGTTCGACGGAAGGTGCGTGGTCCATCCGCCTTCGGTTCCCGGCGCCATCTGATTTCGCAGCCGCACGTTGGCGAGCGTTCCGCGCACCATCACTTCATGATTGCCGCGCCGCGAGCCATACGAGTTGAAATCGGCCGCCTTCACGCCAAGCGAGATCAGATATTTTCCCGCCGGACTGTCGACCGCGATATTTCCCGCCGGCGAAATGTGATCGGTCGTCACCGAATCGCCCAGCAGCGCCAGCACGCGCATTCCCTGCGTATCCCGCAACTGGGCCGCGGCGTCTTCGAGACGATCGAAATACGGCGCGCGCTTGATATACGTCGAACGGTCCGACCACGCGTATTGATCGCCCTTGGGAACCTGAATCGAGTTCCACTGATGATCGCCCTGGAACACTTCCGCATATTGTTTCGCGAACATTTCGCGCCGCACGGATTTTTCCACCACCTCGCGCACTTCCTGGGGCGTCGGCCAGATCTCGCGCAGGAACACGTCATGACCCGCCGAATCCTGCCCCAGCGGTTCGTGCGTCAGATCGACATCCACGCGCCCGGCCAGCGCATACGCCACCACCAGCGGCGGCGACGCCAGGTAATTGGCGCGCACCAGCGATTGAATGCGGCCTTCAAAATTTCGATTCCCCGAAAGCACGCTCGCCACCGTCAGCTTTTCCCTTTGCACCGCCTCGGCGACCTCCTCCGGAAGCGGCCCGCTGTTGCCGATGCACGTCGTGCACCCGTAGCCGACCAGGTTGAAATGCAGCTTCTCGAGAAATGGAACCAGGCCCGCGTCTTCCAGATAATCCATCACCACTTTCGATCCCGGCGCGAGGCTGGTCTTCACCCACGGCTTCACCTCAAGCCCGCGCTCCACCGCCTTCTTTGCCACGAGCCCCGCCGCGACCATCACCGACGGGTTCGATGTGTTGGTGCAGCTGGTAATCGCCGCGATCACTACGCTCCCGTCCTGAATCGTCGAGTGGCTGCCATTCGAACCGGACCCATTTGAACCCAGCTCCGCCGTCCTCGGCGCCGCGCCCAGCCCCGACAGGAAATTCTGCTTCACATCCGGCAGATTGATCCGATCCTGCGGCCGCTTCGGCCCGGCGAGCGACGGCACCACCGTCGCAAGATCCAGCGTTAACGTATCCGAAAACACGGGCTCGGGCGCGCCGTCATATCGGAACAGGCCTTGCTCCTTCGCATACGCTTCCACCAGTTCGATCAGCTCCGCCGGACGATTGGTCAGGCGGAGATAGGAGAGCGAAACCTCATCGATCGGAAACACGCCGATGGTCGCCCCGTATTCGGGCGCCATGTTGGCGATGGTCGCGCGATCGGCGACGCTCAGCGCGCCCACGCCATTGCCGTAAAACTCGACGAACTTCCCCACCACGCCCTTCTTGCGCAGCATCTGCGTGACGGTGAGCACCAGATCGGTCGCCGTCGCGCCCTCGGAAAGCTTGCCGCTCAACTTGAACCCGACCACCGCCGGAAGCAGCATCGACGCAGGCTGCCCGAGCATGCACGCCTCCGCCTCGATTCCACCCACGCCCCAGCCGACCACCCCCAGCCCGTTGATCATGGTCGTGTGCGAATCGGTTCCGACCAGCGTATCCGGATAAGCCTGGCCGTCTTTTTCGAACACCACCGGCGCCAGATATTCGAGATTCACCTGGTGCACGATTCCCGTATCCGGCGGCACTACCCGGAAATTCTTGAAACTCGTTTGTCCCCATTTCAGAAACGCATAGCGCTCCTGGTTGCGCTGAAATTCCATCAGCGCATTCACGCTGAACGAATCGCTCGTCCCGAATTTATCCACCTGCACCGAATGATCGATCACCAGATCGACCGGGATCAGCGGATTGGCGCGTTTGGGATCCGCGCCCAACTTCGCGAGCGCGTCGCGCATCGCCGCCAGATCCACCACGCACGGCACGCCCGTGAAATCCTGAAGCAGCACGCGCGCCGGACGGAAATTGATTTCGCGCGGCGCGGCCGCCGGGTCCCACGCCGCGACGTATTCGATATCGGACCGCTTGACGGTGAGATTGTCTTCGAATCGCAGCAGATTCTCGAGCAGAATCTTGATCGAATACGGAATCCGCGCGAGCTTCGCCACGCCCGCCTTTTCAAGCGCGCTCAATCGGAAGATGTGGTACGTTCGGCCGCCAACGCGCAGCTCGCCGGCCGCTGAGAATGAGTTCAGATTTGTCATTTTTCGCCAATACCATGCTCTCACGCCTGCTCAATGGATGGACCACGTCGGGTCCATAACATGCGCGATTCGTGTTTATTAGTGTGAATTCGTGGCTAGAGGTTTTTCCTGGCAGTCCAGCGGGGGACTCCGCGCACGCGAAGCAGATCCGCGCGAGCGCCGAATCTATCTGGAACAGGCCCCTTACTAAGCGCCAGAAGGCGGCGCTCGACGGCGTAGCCAGGAGGCAGAAACGGGCGGACGCTTCTAGGATCGACTACGCCGATATTCCCGCGCTCACCGATAAACAGTTGGCCCAGTTCCGCCGTCCTCCCAAGAAGTTGGTCGCCGTGCGCCTCGATGCGGACGTATTCGCTTGGCTACAGAAATACGGCGCCGGCTATTCCACGCGGATCAATCACGTCCTTCGCCTGGTCATGTCTCAAGGACGATAGCGATGCGGGCCGGCAATCGCGATCTGTATTCACGTTCATTCACGTTCATTAACGGCCTGAATTTCTCGACTGGACACGCGCCCCACACCGTCCTACAATCAGGTACTTGAATATCTCCGTCAAAGGCGAGTACGCCTTGCACGCGATCTTCGATCTCGCCATGCAGCCCCCCGGAGACCCCGTGAAGATCGCCGACATCGCGCGGCGTCAGAAAATCCCGCAAAAATTCCTGGAGCTGATTCTCGCAAGCTTGAAACAGGGCGGCTTCGTCGAATCGCGGCGCGGCGCCGAAGGCGGCTACCGCCTCGCCCGCCCGCCCGAGCAGATCACCGTCGGCCAGGTGATCGCGTATCTTGAAAATCGCAAGACCGCCAAGCGCGGCGCTCAAAACGCATTCGCCGATCTATGGAAGCGCGTCGATGAATCGGTGGCCGCGATTCTCGACCACACCAGCTTCGCCGAGCTCGTCCGCCGCTGGCGCGAATCGCAGACGCGCTACGTGCCCAACTGGGAGATCTGATGATTTTCGCCGACAATTCGTTCAGCATTGGCCGCACGCCGCTCGTCCGGCTGAACCACGTCGCGCGCGGCGCCCGCGCCACCATTCTCGCCAAGGTCGAAGGCCGCAATCCCGCCTATTCCGTCAAGTGCCGCATCGGCGCGTCCATGATCTGGGACGCGGAACGCCGCGGCATCCTCAAACCCGGCAAGGAACTGATCGAGCCCACCAGCGGCAACACCGGCATCGCGCTCGCGTTCGTTGCGGCGGCGCGCGGCTATGCCGTCACGCTGCTCATGCCGGAGACCATGTCGATGGAGCGCCGGAAAGTCCTGCGTGCGCTCGGCGCGAATCTGATTCTCACCGACGGTGCCATGGGCATGGGCGCGTCGATCGAGCGCGCCGAGGAAATGGTCGCCTCCGACCCCGATCGCTACGTCCTGCTCCAGCAGTTCCAGAATCCCGCCAACCCTGAAATCCACTTCAAGACCACCGGTCCCGAAATCTGGGAGGACACCGGCGGCAACGTCGACGCCCTGGTCGCCGGCATTGGAACCGGCGGGACCATCACCGGAATTTCGCGCTATTTCAAGCTGGAACAAAAGCGGCCGATTTTGTCGGTGGGGGTCGAACCCTCCGGCAGCGCCGTGATCACCCAGACGCTCGCCGGCGAGGAACCGCGGCCCGGTCCCCACGGAATTCAGGGCATCGGCGCCGGATTTATTCCCGGAACGCTGGATTTGAAAATGGTCGACCGGATCGAGCTCGCGGGCGACGAAGAATCGATCGAGATGGCCCGGCGCCTGGCGCGCGAGGAAGGCCTGCTCAGCGGAATCTCCTGCGGCGCGGCCGCTGCCGTCGCCGTCCGTCTCGCGCACGAGCCCGGGATGAGCGGCAAGACCATCGTGGTGATCCTGCCCGACGCGGGCGAGCGGTACCTGAGCTCGGCGCTCTTCGATGGGTTGGATTAAAGGAACGTGCCTGGAAACAGAAAAGCGGGCGCTTTCTATGGGTGAAAAGGGGTGAAAGCGCCCGCTGTCGTAACGGGGATTTAGTTATCTGTACAAACGCATCCAGCGCGGCAAAGGTTACGGTGCAACACAAAAAAAATCATTCGAATTCGCGAACGGACACAAGCAGGCTGCCATTAAACTAAAAAATATGCCGCGTGGCACATGGCGTCTTGTCAAATCGCGGTCGAACGGACGCCTCCTCGACGCCGCCGCGGAATTCCTTGGATCTTACCCGGAGACACTGATCATCGCTCCTGGCCATTCGGCAGGGGAAGAACTGATTCATCGAATCCCCGGAATTGCCGGCGCTCACCGGTCCCTCGGAAACGCGGGTGCGCACCGGCTGACGTTGGTTCAACTCGCCTCCGATCTGGCTCGGCCCGCGATGGCCGCGCTTGGTCTCGCGCCGCTGACGCCGCTCGGCCTCGAAGCGCTCGCTGCGCGCGCGGTTCATCTCGCCCGCGCCAACAACGAATTGAAATACTTCTCGCCTGTCGCCATGCTGCCCGGATTCGCACGCGCCCTGGCAAGAACGTTGAGTGAGCTGAGGCTCGCTCGTGGAGACGTGAATGCGCTCGCCGCGAGCGGGCCGCCCGGCAGTGATTTAGCCGGTCTCCTCGCCCGCTACCAGAGCGAATTGGAGGACCGTTCCCTCGCCGACCTCGCGCGCGTCTTCGAGCTCGCCTCGCGCGCGGCCGAATCCGGCGAGCATCGCTGGCTCGGATTGCCGCTCTTGCTGCTCGACGCCCCCCTCGATAGCGCAGCCCATCGCGATTTTCTGCTCCGCGTCGCCGAACGCGCCCCCGTCTTCCTGGCCGCCATGGGATCGGACAGCGAATTGGCTCTCGGAGTCGCCTCCGAGGATCTGGACGACGCGGTCGGTCCCCGAACCACGCTCGAACATCTCCGCAAATATTTGTTTTGCGAAAATACGCCGCCTCCGGAAATCCGCGACGGCGGTCTCGAGATTTTTTCCGCTCCCGGCGAAGGGCTGGAAGCCGTTGAGATCGCCCGTCGCATTCTGCGCCTCGCGCGGGAAGGCGTCGCGTTTGACCGGGTGGCCATCCTGCTCCGCTCGCCCGAACGCCATCAGCCGATGATCGAGGATGCGCTGCGCCGCGCGCGCATTCCAGCGTATTTCAGCCGCGGATCGGCGCGGCCCGATCCCGGCGGCCGCGCGTTTCTGGCTCTGCTCGCCTGCGCCGCGGAAAAATGCAGCGCATCGCGATTCGCCGAATATCTTTCCTTGGGCCAGGCGCCCGCGACCCCCGCCGCGACGGAATGGGTTCCCGCCGATGACGAGATGTTGCCCGGCGCCCCGCCCGGCTCCACTGAACCCGTCGAAGAAGCTCGGATCGTTCCCGCGCCCGCTGCATGGGAAAAATTATTGGTCGACGCCGCCGTGATCGGCGGCCGCGAGCGATGGCAGCGCCGCCTGCGCGGCCTCGAGCGCGAGCTTGAGCTGCGCCTGAAAATGATCGAGCGCGATGACGACGCTCGCCGCGATTACTTCACGCGCAAGCTCGACCAGATCCGGCAGCTCGAATCCTTCGCGCTTCCGCTGATCGATATTCTCGACGCCCTCCCGCGGGACAGCGAGTCGCTCGCTTCCGGAAACGTCTGGAAGACCTGGATCGAGCGTCTCGGCCATCTCGCGCGCGCGGCCTTGCGCGATCCTGCGCCGGTGCTCTCGACGCTCGCCGAATTCGAGCCGATGGGCGACGTCGGCCCGGTGACGCTTGAAGAAGTGGCCGGAGTCTTGAGTGACCGGTTGCGATTTCTGCGCATCGAACCGCCGGATCGGCGCTACGGGCGCGTGTTCATCGGGTCGATCGACGAAGCCCGCGGCCGCGAATTTGGCGTCGTTTTCCTGCCGGGTCTCGCCGAAGGAATCTTTCCGCGCCGTGCGTTTGAAGACCCGTTATTGCTTGATCATTTTCGCCGTGAAATGAACACTTTTCACCGGGAAAACACGCTGTTTTTGCGCGATGACCGCGTGGACCAGGAACGCGCCCGTTTGAAACTCGCGGCCGCCGCTGCGCGCGACCGTCTGATTGCGTCCTACCCGCGCATGGATATGGCCGAAGCGCGTCCGCGCGTGCCGTCCTTTTACGCGCTGGAATTGCCGCGCGCCGCCGAGGGTAAACTCCCGGAACTAAAGACTTTCGAGCGCGAGGCGAGCACCGCCGCGCCGGCCCGCTTGAATTGGCCCGCTCCTGCGGAAGCGCGCGAAGCCATCGACGACATCGAATACGATCTGGTGGCCTTACGCAAGTCGAGCGGCGCGCGCTATTTGGTTGAAACCAACGACAAACTCGCGCGATCGCTGCGCGCGCGATACCGGCGCTGGGACCTTCAGAAATGGAGCGAAGCCGACGGCTTGATTACGCAGAATCCGGACACTTTAGCGGCGCTCGCGACACACCGGTTGAGCGAGCGCGCGTGGTCGCCCTCGTCGCTGCAACAGTTTGCCGCGTGCCCGTATCGATTCGCGCTGCACGGCATCTACGGCTTGCGGCCGCGCGAGGATGCCGCGCCCATCGAGCGGCTGGATCCGCTGACGCGCGGCGGATTATTTCATGCGGTGCAATTCGCGTTGTTGAATGAATTGAAAAATCGCGGGCTGCTGCCGGTGAAGCCGGAGACGCTGGCGGAAGCGCTGCTCCTCGCCGACGCGGCGCTCGACCGCACCGCGGCGGAATATCAGGAAGAGCTCGCGCCCGCGATCGAGCGCGTGTGGAAAAGCGAAATCGAGGATCTGCGCACGGACTTGCGCGGCTGGCTGCAACATGTCGCCGCGAATGACGATGATTGGGAGCCAATTCATTTCGAGTTCGCGTTCGGCCTCGCGCCGAGAGGGAATTCGGGAGAAACTCGCGATCCGGCGAGCACCGCCGAAGAAGCCGTTCTTGACGATTGCGGAGTGCGCCTGCGCGGCTCGATCGATCTGGTCGAGCGCCACGTGACCACCGGCGCGCTACGCGTCACCGATCACAAAACCGGCAAGCCGCCCGCGAGCATTCCCCTCTACGTCGGCGGCGGGCGATTCCTCCAGCCGCTGCTCTACGCGCTCGCAGCCGCGAAACTGACCGGCAAGACCGTCGAGAGCGGACGATTATTTTACGCGACGCAGCAGGGCGCCTATCAGCACGCCGTCATTCAAGTGAATGATAAGTCGCGGGCTTTCTTAACGAAATTACTGGCGAATATCGACGGCGCGATCGCTGCGGGCTTCCTTCCGCCGGCCCCGCAAAAGGACGCGTGCGAATGGTGCGATTACCGCGCCGCGTGCGGACCGCACGAGGAGCAGCGCTCCTCGCAACACAAGGACCGGCATGATGAGCGCCTCGATCCGCTCACCGAAATTCGGGCGATGGTATGAATCCGGCTGCCCGGGCCGCCTCAGATGAAGACGCTCGCTATCGCATTCGCAACTCGCTCGACGAGAGCCTGATTGTCGAAGCGTCGGCGGGAACCGGCAAGACGACTGTGCTGGTCGACCGGATTGTCGAGGTGTTGCGCCGGGGCGCACAGGTCCAGAACATCGTTGCCGTCACCTTCACGCATAAAGCCGCCGGCGAATTGAAATTGAAATTGCGCGAGGAACTCGACCAAGCGCGGCACGGTTCGCGATCGATCGAAGAAGCGCTGAAGCATTTGGAAGAAGCGTCCATCGGCACGATTCATTCGTTTTGCGCGCAGATTTTGCGCGAAAGGCCGGTAGAGGCCCGCGTCGATCCGGCGTTTGAGGAGCTGAACGAGCAGGCGAGCGATCGGCTGTATCAGCGGGCCTTTCGCGCGTGGCTGGAGCGCCGGCTGAACGTCGATTCGCCCGCGCTGAGGCGGGCGTTCGCGCGGATGGCGTGGCGCGATTCGTGGGACGATTCGCCGCCGCTCGAGCAGTTACGGTGGGCGGGCAAGAAGCTGATCGAATGGCGCGATTACGATGGCGCGTGGCAGCGCGAGACGTTCGCGCGCGACGAGGAGATCGACACGATCGTGCGGATGACGCACGAATTGGCGGATTTGTGCGCGAAGCCGAAACGCGTCACCGACAATTTGTACAAGCATTTGATGCCCGTGCGCGCGCTCGCGGGCTGGATTGATCGTTCCGTAAGTAACGACACAGCGAAACACGATTACGACGCGCTCGAAGCGATGGTGTTGAAACTCGGCCGCGATCTGCGCGATTTGCGGAAAGGATCGGGCGCGTATGGCGAGATCGCGCGCGAGGAATTACTTCGAAAGCGCGAAGAATTGATGCATTGGATCGGCGAATTTCGAAAGCGGGCGGATGCCGATCTGGCGGCCGGCCTTCGCGATGAAATGACCGGCGTGGTGGATGAGTATGAAGCCCGCAAGGAACGGGCCGGGAAGCTGGATTTCGTCGATCTGCTGATCAAGGTGCGCGATCTGGTGCGCGATAGAGCGGACGTCCGCAAGTACCTTCAGGATCGCTTCACGCATCTGTTCATCGATGAATTTCAGGACACCGATCCGCTCCAAGCGGAGATTCTGCTGCTGCTTGCCGCCGACGATCCGGCGGAAGCGGATTGGCGCAGGACGCGGCCGAAGCCGGGGAAGCTGCTGCTGGTGGGCGATCCGAAACAGTCGATTTACAAGTTCCGGCGCGCGGACATGGTGCAATATCGCGAAATTTGCGACGGGCTTCGGGATCGCGGCGTAGGATTCGCCAGGTTGACGACGAGTTATCGCGCGGTGCGGAACATACAACAATGCGTCAATACCGCGTTTGAAACGGAAATGACGGGCGATGTCGAATCCGGGCAGGCGGATTGGACGCCGCTCGACAAGCATCGCGAGGATGAAGGGCGGCCGAGCGTGATCGTGCTGCCGGTGCCGCGCCCGTATAAGACGAGGATCGCGAAAGAAGCCATCAACAAGAGTTTGCCGGATGCGATCGCGGCGTTTATTGCGTGGCTGGTGAATGAGAGCAAATGGGGTTTTGCTCCGCGCGATATCGCGGTCCTGCTGCGAAGACGAACGCAGGGGGGCGCCGATCTGACGCGCGGTTATGCGAAGGCGCTCGAAGCGCGCGGCGTGGCGCATTTGCTCGCGGGGTCAAAATCGTTTCATCATCGCGAAGAGGTGGAGACGCTGCGCGTCGCGTTGGGGGCGATGGAATGGCCGGACGACGAGCTGAGCGTATTCGCGACGTTGAAGGGTCCGCTGTTCGCGATTCCGGATGAGATGCTGCTGCGATATCGTCACGTGAACGGCCCGCTGCATCCGTTTCGCATTCCTGACGGCTCGACCGGAGCATCGCTTGCGAATGCTCCGGTAAACGAAGCGCTTTCCATCCTGGCGGAGCTGCATCGCGCGCGGAATCGCCGGCCCTTCGCCGCGACGGTGAATGCGCTGCTCGAAGCCACGCGCGCGCACGCCGGATTCGTGTTGCGGCCGGGCGGAAACCAGGTGTTGGCGAACGTGGCGCGCGTGGCCGAGCTTGCGCGCAGTTATGAACTCTCGGGCGAGCTCTCGGGCGGCACGTCCTTTCGAGGGTTCGTAGAGGAGCTGGCCGCGCTGGCGGAAAAAGAAGAAGCCGCGGAAGCGCCGGTGCTTGAAGAGGACTCCGACGGAGTGAGGCTTTTGACGGTGCACGCGGCCAAGGGTCTGGAGTTCAGGGTGGTGGTGTTGGCCGATTTGACGGCGAATCTGCGCGCTCGCGAGCCGGACCAGTTTGTCGACGGCGGAAAACGTTTAAGCGCGACGCGTCTACTGCGTTGCGCGCCGCGGGAGCTCGCCCAAAACGAGCCGCGGGAAAGCGCGCGCGAACATGCCGAAGGTATCCGCGTCGCCTACGTGGCTGCCACGCGGGCGCGCGATCTGCTGGTGATTCCCGCGATCGGGGACGAGGCGTTCGAGGGCTGGCTGAGTCCGCTGAACAAGGCCATTTATCCTTCGCGAGCGAATTGGAGGAAGTCGGCGAAAGCGCCGGGGTGTCCGGAATTCGGGCCGGCGAGCGTGGTGACGCGGCCGCTCGAATACGACCGCGAAGATGAGTTTTCGGTGAAGCCGGGGCTGGTTCAGCCGGAACATGGAACGCATGAAGTGATCTGGTGGGATCCATCGAAGCTGGCGCTGGACGTGGATGCGAGTCCGGGGTTGCGGTTGAAGGAACTTCTCGAAGAAGACGACGGCGCGAGTCTCGCAGAGTATCGCGAATGGCAGCGCGAACGCGCGGAACTGATCGAATCGGGCGCACAACCGCAGTTTCGAATTATGCTGGCGAGCGAGGCGCTATTGACGCCGCCGCTGGCGGAATCGCCCGCGGATTTCATTCCAGTCGAGATCATGAGCGTAGCGAGAGCGGATGGCCGGCCGTCGGGCCGGCGTTTCGGAACGCTGGTCCACGCGGTGCTGCGGGATGTCGCGCTCGATGCCGATGGGGATACGATCGCGAAACTGGCCGCGTTGAATGCGCGATCGCTGGGCGCGACAGCGGAGGAATCGGCAGCGGCGGAATCGGCAATTAAAGCGGCGCTCAAGCATCCGTTGATGGCGCGGGCGCGCGCGGCAGAGCGAATTCATCGCGAATATCCGGTGACTCTGAAGCTCGACGGGAACCAGCTGCTGGAGGGCGTGATCGACCTCGCGTTTGTCGAAAATGGCGCGTGGACCATTGTCGATTTCAAGACCGACGCCGAGCACGTAAGCCAGTCACAAGCGCGGCGCGAACAGTATCTGCGGCAGCTTCAATGGTATGGACATTCGCTCGAGCGCCTGACGGGCTTACGCGCGCGAGCATACTTGTTGGAGGTGTGAAAATGAAGCGATGACCAAAAACGAAGTCAAAAGCCCGCTGGGTTACCTGACCGAACAACTGGAAGGCTGGCGGAAGGCGGGAACGTATCAGAGGCTGCGCGAACTCGAATCGCCGTGTGAACCGATCGCGAGATTCGACGGAAAGGAAGTCATCAATCTCGCGTCGAACAATTATCTAGGGCTGGCGAATCATCCGAAGCTGGTGGAAGCCGAGATCGACGCGGCCAAGCGGTACGGCGCGGGCTCGGGAGCGGTGCGAACGATTTCGGGCACGATGAAGCTGCACATGGAACTCGAGCGGCGCATCGCGGAGTTCAAGAACGTCGAAGCATGCGTGGTTTTTCAATCGGGATTCGCGGCGAACGCGGGGACGGTGTCGGCGATTCTCGGCCCGGAGGATCACATTATTTCGGACGAGCTGAATCACGCGAGCATCATCGACGGCTGCCGGCTATCGAGGGCCAAGATTCACGTGTTCCGGCATCGCGACGCGGCGCATGCGGAAGAGAAGCTGGCGGCGCTCGACGGTGTAGCGGGTCACAAACTGCTGATTACCGACGGCGTGTTTTCGATGGACGGCGATATCGGCGCGCTGCCGCAGTTGACCGAACTGGCCGAACGTTTCGGCGCGATCATGATGGTGGATGACGCGCATGCCTCGGGCGTGCTGGGGCGCAGCGGACGGGGGACGGTGGATCATTTCGGGTTGCATGGGCGCGTGGGAATTCAGGTGGGGACGCTATCGAAAGCGGTCGGCGTGCTCGGCGGATATGTGTGCGGCAGCCGGGATTTGATCGAGTTTCTGTATCATCGCGCGCGGCCGTTTCTGTTCTCGACTTCGCATCCGCCGGCGGTTGCGGCGGCGTGTCTGGCGGCGTTCGACATTCTGGAAAGCGAACCGGGACGAATGGAGCGATTGTGGTCGAACACGCGTTATTTTCAAAAGGGCCTGCACGCGCAGGGATTGTCGACGGGGACGAGCGAGACTCCGATCACGCCGATCATGGTGGGCGAAGCGGCGACCGCGCACGCGTTTTCGCGCGCGCTGTTCGACCAGGGATTGTTCGCAACGGGGATCGGGTACCCGACGGTGGCGCAGGGGAAGGCGCGCATCCGGACGATTGTCACGTCTGAGCATGGCCCGGCGATTCTCGATCGCGCGATCGAGATTATTGCGAGAGTCGCGAAGAAGATGAAAATTGTTGAGTGATTATGGATACAGCAGGAAGGGCTTGCGGCGGTCGAGGAAGGATTGAACGCCGGCTTCGAGGTTCTGCTCGATCGAGCGCGGGTCTTCGCTGTTTTTGAGCGCATCGATCACGGTGCGATTGCCGATGAGAAGGCGGCAGGCCTCGAAGTCGATCTTGCCGGGATAAAGTTTCTGGAGGGCGTAGGCGATCTCCAATCCCAATCGCACGGAGCTGAACTGTTCGCGATTGAGGATGACGAAGCGCACGCCTTCCATACCCTTGAAGTGCGTGGCATAGGCGCGGACGCCGGGAATCTGGCGCGCGTTCAAGGCACGGGCGAGCTCCGCGCCATGAATCCAATCCGCGCCGATCTGTTCAAAGGGGCTATCGGTGCCGCGCCCGACCGAATAATTTTTCGAGGCTTCAAGCATAGCGAGCCCATCGTACAACGTCGCGGCGGTGAGGCTGCGCATATTCGGCGAAGGATCGATCCAGGTGAGGCCGGTCGAATCGAACCAATCGCCACGCGACCAGTTTTTCATTTTGATTACGTGCAAATCCGAGTGAAGCTTGCGTTCGGCGTTGGCCATTGTTGCGAGTTCGCCGAAAGTGAGGCCGTGGCGAATCGGCATCGAGTAGCAGCCGACGAAGCTCTGCAAATTATCTTCGAGAAGGGGGCCTTCGACGTGCGCGCCGGTGACGGGATTGGGGCGGTCGAGGACATACACCGGCAGATGCAATTTCGAAGCTTCCTCGACGGCGTAGAGCATGGTGCAGGAATACGTGTAGAATCGCGCGCCGGCGTCCTGAATATCGAAGACCAGCGTGTCGACGCCGCGCAACATTTCGGGCGTCATGCGATAGCGGCCGTTAGAGTACAAACTCCACACGGGCAGGCCGGTGGCGGAGTCTTTCGAATCGGCGATACCGGGGCGGTCCTCGGTTCCGTCGATGCCATGCTCGGGCGAAAACAGCGCGGTGAGCTTGACGCCGGACGCGACCATCGCGTCGATATTGCGCCGGCCTTGACGATCGACGCCGGTCTGATTGGTAATGAGGCCGACGCGGCGGCCTTTGAACGGCGCGAAATTTTCCTGCTCGAGTACGTCGAGGCCGGTGAGCACGTCGTGATTGGGCTCGATCATGCGGCGAATGCCGGCGGCGCCGAGGGCTTCGTTATAGCCGACGACGCTGACGCCGGGCGCATCGATACCGATGGCGGCGGCAAAGATGGTGGCGACGCGGCTGCGCAACGCGCTAAGGCTCTTGCCGCGCTGCGGGTGCACGACGTTGGTGAGCAGGATCACGTAGGATTTGGTCGACGGATCGATCCAGACGGACGTGCCGGTGAAGCCGGTGTGGCCGTAAGAGCCGATGGGGTAGAGCTCACCGCGATTGGAAGAGTAACTCGAATCGATATCCCAGCCGAGACCACGCAGGACGGGCTGATCGGGCGGGGTTTCGGGCGAAGTGAATTTGCGGACGGTGAGCGGCGAGAAAATACGCACGCCGTTTCGTTCACCCATACCGATCATCATTTCGGCGAACTTGGAAAGATCAGTGGCGGTGGTGAAGAGGCCGGCGTGTCCGGCGACGCCGCCCATGTAGCGCGAAGTGGGATCGTGAACCACGCCGCGGAAGGGCGCGCCGGTGGCTGGATCGATTTCGGTGGGGGCGATGCGGGGGCGCAGCGATGCGGGCGGGTTGAACATCGAATCCGTCATCGAAAGCGGCTCGAAGATTTTTTCGCGCGCGTATTGATCGAGCGATTTGCCGCTGAGCCGACGCACGATTTCACCCATCAGCTCAAAATTGATGTCGCTATACACGAAGTGGAGGCCGGGAGGGCCGGCGGGTTTGTCGATGAGCGCGCGATGAATTCCGGTTTCATAGCCGGACCACTCGGGGATGAGATCGAGATCGGGACGGAGTCCGGAAAAATGGGTCATCAGGTCGCGGATGGTGATCTCGCTGCGTCCGCCTTGAAATTCGGGAAGGTAGGCCGTGACGGGATCGGCGATGCGGAGCTTGCCTTCCTCGAAGAGCTTCATGATCGAGGAAGTGGTGGCGATGACCTTGGTGAGGGAGGCGGCGTCGAAGATGGTATCGACGGTCATGGGTTCACGCGAAGGGACCAGCGCGCGGCTGCCGTAGGCTTTGCGATGCAGAATTTTTCCATCATGTCCAACGACGACGCCGGCGACGAGAACGGCGCCGGGAATCAAGCCGTCGTGGACCGCTTTTTCGATGGCGGCGTCGAGCGCGGGCGATCCGGAGAAGGTTTCCTGCGCGGGGACGCTGAGTGCAATCGCAAAGAGCGCGATGAGAAGCTTCATGGCCTGGTCAGAGAAGCTTCGTCGCGATGCCTTCGAGCAGGGTCGCGAGATCGAGATCTTTTTGCGTGATTCCGCCGGCGTCATGGGTCGAAAGATCGACGGTGACTCGGTTGTAGACGTTCGACCATTCGGGGTGATGGTCCATTTTCTGAATGGTGGGCGCGGCGGTGGCCATGAAGCCGAAGGCTTCGGGAAAGCCGGCGAATTTGTATTCGCGATGCAGCTTGGCTTTGGCGACCTTCCAGCCTGGAAGTTTCGCGAGCGCGGCGGAAATCTTAGAGTCGGAAAGTTTTGTTGTCATGTTTGAAGCTCCTGTTATTCATGCGCGCCCGTAGATCGGAATGACGGCGCCGTTCACGTCGGAGGCGGCATCGGAGACGAGCCAGAGGAGCAGGCGCGCGATGGATTCCGGCGTTACCCATTTCGAAAAATCGGAGTGAGGCATGGCGATGCGATTGGCGGGCGTATCGATGGTGCTGGGCAGGACGATGTTGGCGGTGATGCCGGAATCCTTGACTTCGGCGGCAACATTCTTTATCAGCGCGACCAGCGCGGCTTTCGAAATTGCGTAGGCGGCCAGGTTCGGCGAAGGGTCGACGGCGGCGCGCGAACCGATCGCGACGATGCTGCCACTGCGGGCGTTCATCATCGGCTTGAGGGCGGCGCGAATGGCGTTGAAGGCGATGCGGAGATTGACGTTCATCATCAGGTCGAAGGTTTGGTCGTCGGTTTCGGCGATCGGCTTGCCGCCGCTGAAGCCGCCGACCAGGTGGACGAGGGCGTCGACCGGTCCATGGGCGAGCGCCTGTTCGATCATCGCGGTTGCGCCTGGGGCGGTGGTGAGGTCGGCTTCGATGGTCGCGTAGGATTGCCGCTGCGGAGAGCGATCGACGGCGATGACGTCGAGACCGGCCTCGACGAAGATGCGGCAGACCGCGGAGCCGAGTCCTCCCGCGGCGCCGGTGATGAGGATGCTCATTCGAATTTAATTGTAGCTTCAGACGTCCAGGCCGACGGCTCGCATCAGTTCGAGAGCGTTGCTGCGCGTGACGACTCCGGCACGCAGGCGGTAATCAAAATGGATTTGGCCTCCTTCGATATGATCCTCGAAGTGAACGTTCAAGGCGCGGCCCTCCATGGTGTCGGCAATTTTCGCGAGCGCCAGATCGTGGGTGGTGATGAGGCCGATAGCGCGGCGTTCGTCATGTTCGACGAGTCCGCGCACCAGCGCTTCCGCGCCGATCCGGCGGTCGTGGGAGTTGGTTCCGCTCAAAAGCTCGTCCAAAAGAAACAGAGTGGGATGGCCGGCGCGCGAAAGATTGACGATATCGCGAAGGCGCTCGATTTCGGCATAGAAGCGGGAGCGGTGGTCGATGACGGAATCGTTGGCGCGCATGGATGCGCCGATGTGCACGCGGGAAATTCGCAATCGGCCGCAGGTGACGGGCGAGCCGGCCCACGCGAGGATCGCGTTCAGACCGATGGCGCGCATCAGGGTGCTTTTGCCGCTCATATTGGAGCCGCTGACGATCCACAAACGGACCTGAGAGCCGAGTGAAACATCATTGGGGATGGATGTTTCGGGCGAAATCAGGGGATGGTGGAGCGCGATGGCGTCGAAGACGGGATCACTTTGGTCATCGCTTGGAGGAAGCAGTTCCGGAAAAGCAGCGGCCGGGCGTTCGTAGGCGAAGCAGGCGAGCGAGCACAGCGCCTCGAATTCGCCGATCGCGGCGGTCCAGGTTCCGATGTGCGGGCCGCACTCGCGACGCCAGGCCTCGATCGCCATGGCGAATTGAGGAGTCCAGAGGAACGCGGCGGCGATGGGCAGAAAAAATTGATTCTTGGCGGATTCCATGTGCTCGACGAGTCGCGTGAGCCGCTTGATCTGCACGGAGGCGGGGCGGCCGGTGGCGGCGAGCTCGCGTTGGAGCTCGATGAGGCGCGGGGATTTGAAAGGCTCATTTTCGAGACGTTCGAGAAGCAGGGCGAGCAGGGTCAGCTCGCGCGCGGGGGTCAGGACGGACGCCGAGATTCGCTGCACTTCATTGCGGGTGGCGAAGGTGAACACGATTTCGGCGAGCACGACCACGAGAAAAGGCGCGAGATCGAGCGTGTGCGCGAGATACAGAATCAGCGTAACCAGCGCAGCGCTTGCGAGAATCGGCGCGGCGATGCGAGCGCCGGGGAAGAAGTGCGCGGGTGATTGAGCGCCCCAGCGGGCGAGATCCTTCGCGTCGACAGCGGCGCGAATATCTTCGCCCATCAGGGCGAGCTGCTCACGAAGATCGACGCGCGGGCGCAGCTCGGCGACGGAGGCCTGGCGCGCGATCACTTCCCGCGGTTCGCCGGGCGCGAGGAGCCATTGCGCCAGGGTGTTCTCGCCGGCGGCCGTTCGCGAGGTGGAAAGTAGCTCGAACAAGGAGCCGCGGCCGAACAGATCGAGATCGTCCGAGTAGACGTGCCTGGGGTCGCGGAAACGCTCGCCCTGATTTCCATTGCCGATCCAGTCCGTGGAGAGCCGCGCGATCGCGTGTTGGTAATAGGCGATGCCGCGCGCGGCGGTGGAACGGGTGCGATCGACACGGCTGTGCGCGATCGCGAAGACCACGAAGACGGCACAGGGCGCGATCAGCCACCAGGGCGAGATGAGCGTCGCGCCAAGAGCGAGGGCGGCGATGGCGACGGCCGCGACACCGGTCACCAATCGGGCGCGGACCAGCCAGCGGTATTGCTGTTCGCTGCGCGCGTGCGCGGCGCGCCAATGTTCCATGCGAGCGCGGTAGTGGTCGGAGGGCAACGGAGTCAAGTTCCAGTGTAGGGCGAGCGGCCAGTGGTCAGTGGTCAGTGGTCAGTGGTCAGTGGTCAGTGGCCAGTGGTCAGTAAAATCAGGATCGAGGCCGGTGGGCACCTCGTTGTATCCTAGGTGCGGATTATGCTTCCACGTCTGCGGCTCAATCTCGACTTTTTTCCTTCACCGATTGAAGACAAGCCGGGCCTGGTGATTCGCGATCCGTTTCACTATTCCGACGCGACGTTGATTATTCCGGCGGGGCTGGTGGCGTGCCTGGAATTTTTCGACGGCGAGCAGAGCGAGCTGGATTTGCGTGCGTTCCTGGTACGGATTACCGGTGACGTTCAATCGGGCGGGGTGGCGCAGCACCTGATCGATACGTTGAGCGACGCGGGGTTTTTGCAAAACGAAGAGTTTGCGCGGCGCAAAGAGGCCGCCCAGCGCCATTTCGCCGAGTCGAGCGTGCGGGAGGCTTCGCAGGCAGGCGGCGGATATCCGGCGGAGCGGGCGGAGCTGGACGAGACCATGCGCGGCTACATGAACGGGACGGAGGGCGTTGCGAAAAGCCCGGGACGGGTGCTCGCGATCGCGGCGCCACACGTCAGTCCATTCGGCGGAATCGAGGCGTATCGCGCGGCGTATTCGGCGCTTTCGCCGGAAGATGCGGACCGCACCTTCGTGGTTCTGGGAACTTCGCATTACGGCGCGCCGGATCGAATTGGTCTGACGCGCAAACCGTTCCGAACGCCTTACGGCGATACGACGCCGGATGTGGGGATCGTCGACACTCTGGCGCGCGACGCGGGCGACGGCGCGCTGATGGAAGACTATTGCCAGGCGATCGAGCATTCGATCGAATTTCAGATCGTGTTCCTGCAACATTTGTTCGGGGCGGGAATCCGGGTGGTGCCGATCCTGTGCGGATCCTACGGGCACAGCCTGTATCGCGGCGGATTGCCCGAGGCGCACGAACCGGTGCGGCGCATCTTTGGCGCGCTGGGCGAACTGGCGGCGCGGGAGGGCGATCGCCTGTTGTGGGTGCTGGGCATCGACATGGCGCACATGGGCAGGCGTTATGGCGACGATCTCCAGGCGGCGGCGGATCGCGATGAGATGACCGTGGTCGCGCGGCGCGACCGGAGCCGGATCGAGCGGATGGAGGCGGGCGACGCGCGCGGATTCTGGGAGCTGGTGCAGGAGAATCGCGACGATCTGAAGTGGTGCGGCTCAGCGCCGGTGTATTCATTTCTGAAAGCGATGCCGGACGCGCGCGGCGAGCTGCTGCGCTATCAGCAGTGGAATATCGACGAGGCGAGCGTGGTGAGCTTCGCCGGAATGCGCTTCCATTCACAGTAGCTTCGGGTCAAGGTAGCTTCCGGCTCAAGATGGCTTCCGTCGGGCCGATGAGCCATTCGGGAGCCTGTATTGATCTCGATTCTCAAAACCGCGACCGAGCTGGATCGCCTGGAAGAGCTGCGAAGGGCCGCGAAGGAGTGCTACGGGCTTGCGCTCCGATCCGTATCGCAATACGCCATCGAAATCGATCCGCATCTTACGCCCGAGTTCCGCCTGCATCTGGAGGAGATCGAGAGTCAATGGGCGGCGGCGGGCAACCCCCGCGACATGCGGGCGGCGCAAGCCTCGTTTCGGGGAGAGCTGCGCGAGTATCGCGACAAGGCGCGGGAACAACTGGCGCGCCTGCGCAAAGAACTGGAAGGGGCGGCGGCCGCGATGGCTTCGTTTGCCGATGGCGTCGCGTCCAACAGCGCGGATTGTCAAGAAGGGCTGAAGCGCGAACTGAAGCGTTTGGAACGGATGACGAAGAGCAGCAATCTGGACGAAATCCGCGGCGGCATACGGACCTCGGTGGGCCAGATCTCGGCGGGCTTCGACCAGTTGCGGCGGAGCGATCAGTTGATCATCGCTCAGTTGCAGGACGAGATCCGGCTGCTGCACCAGGAATTTGAGGCGGAACGGCGGGCGCTGTTCACCGATCCGGCGTCGGGAGCCTGGACGCGGCAAAAGCTGGACCTCCGGTTCCACGATCTGTTGCGGCTGAACGACACGTTCTCGGTGATCGTGATTGCGATGCGGAATCTGAAAGCGCTGTCGCAGGAATACTCGCGCGATGTGGTCGAGGGCGCGCTCAAGGCGATGCTGATGCGCTTTCGCAACGCGGCGGGCGACGACGCGTTGATCGGGCGGTGGAACGACGACGAGTTCGTGATGATCCTGGAGGTCGACGCGAGCGCGGCAGCGGCGATCGCGGCGGAGCTCGAGAAGAACCTGGGGGGACCGTACACGGTGCAGGAAAACGGGCTCGCGCGCAACATCACGATACAGTTGGCGGCGGGCTCGCTCGAGCGGGCGGCGGGATCGGACCCCGCAGGCTTCATTCGCAAACTGGATCAGTTGACGGGTTCGCTGTCGCGGGATCGCACGTACGCCGAATAAAGGCAATTCGCACGAGATATTCCCCACTAATTGAACGCGAATGATGGTTTTCTCAGGTATTCCCCTGATTGCACCGGCCTTCGAATACGCTTAGCCTTAGATTGTGAAGGTTTTTCTGTTTTTGGCAGGCTCGCTGGCCGCGCAATCGGTGACCAATAGCTACTCGACCGACATCAACGGCAGGCGCGTGGAAAATCCCTCGGTGGTCTCAAGCGACGGAGACCATACGCAGATCACGCAATCGGTCAACGGGCGGCAGGTTCCCATGGAACAAAGCCAGGATCGGGTGCTCAGCGAAAGTCCTACGGGACGCCTGGTCGAGCGTGTCATCAAGCGATTCGATCCGAACGGCCAGCTCGCCGCGGTGCAACGGGTGGTCACGCAAGAGGAGAAGGTGGCGGGCGGACTCGACACGCGCACGACGGTTTACTACGGCAACGTCGAGGGGCAGCTGCACGAAGTGGAGCGGCGGACCGTGGAAACGCGAAGCCAGGGCCAGAATACCAGCAGCCGCACGGAAGTGGCGAGGCCGAGCGTCAACGGATCGTTTGAGACGGTCGAGAAGCAAACCGTGGTCGCCGAGACGACGGGCGACTCGACGAACGCCGTTACGCACTCCGATCAGACGGTCTACCGGCGTTCGGAGAACGGCGGCTTTTATCCGGCGGTTCGCGACGTCAGCGAGATCACCAAGAACGGCTCGCAGGTGACCGAGAAGAACGCGCACTACGAGCCGCGAGCCACGCCCGCGCTCACGTTGATCGGGCAAAGCGTGATCACTACGGGCAAGCGCGCGGATGGATCGTCGTCGAGCCAGGTGGAATTGTACGGGATCACCGGGGGCGACGGGCGCGTGCGCGACAATGAAACCGCTCCGCACCTGCGCGAGATCCAGACGATCGAGCGAACGGTCGGACCCGGCGGCAGCGTCACGGAAACGGTGACGGCGCAACGCCCCACCATCTCCGATCCCAGCCGGTTGGGTCCCTCGACGGTGCTTTCCGAGACCGTGTGCACGGGCAAGTGCGCCGCGCATTAGACCAGTTTCACAGGTGGGGCGGGTCCCCTGACCCGCGCGCGACCCCCTGGTCGCGCCATGAGACCGGCCAGGGGGCCGGGCTGCGGACGAGGGCGTCCGCCCCACATTCGAATCCGTGGTTCGATCAGTGCGGTTGTTTGAATCCGATGGCCGGCAGGTACGTTCCTAACGGCTTGCGATCCCACCAAACGCCGGTGCCCCTGTGTTCGGCCATCGAAGAGAAGGTGTATTCGTAGACCATCGCGCGGATGTAGCGCGGCGGATGATCCGGGAACGGGTTTTTCGCAAGCAAACCGGTCACCTCCGGAGAGCCTTCGAGCAAGCGCGAAGCGAAACGGACGAACCACAGATTCTGGCGGAAATTTCCGAGCGCGGCAAACCACATCTGCCAGTCCAGGCGCGGCTGAAACGGCGCGATCCAGCGCGGCGCGCGGGTGAGGCTGCCGGGTTTGTAGCGAAACTCGTACGGCGCCCAGGTATCGCCGTCGTCCGACCCTTCGACGATAATTTCAGGGCGGGTGGTGGTCATTACCGCGAACAATCCGTAGCTGTTGACGATCTCGAAGGGCGAGGCGACCCGGACCATGGTTTTCAACGGCTCCGGCGCGTCGCCGGAGAAGCTCTCGATCATTCGTCCGATGCCGAGCAGAAGGATGATCGCGGCCAAGGCCGCCGCGCCTGCGCGTTGAAGGCGGGAGAGGCCGATGGA
>Ga0182024_10005403_pt1 | contig 28682 bp, 29 predicted proteins | sample P32metaG_FD_120480 | JGI IMG/M metagenome (GOLD analysis project Ga0182024, IMG submission 120480) | Permafrost microbial communities from Stordalen Mire, Sweden - P3-2 metaG (Illumina Assembly) | ecosystem: Environmental > Terrestrial > Soil > Wetlands > Permafrost | place: Sweden: Stordalen...
CAACCTGAGGCTTAGGAGTCCCCCGCTCTATCCAGTTTGAGCTACGGGCGCGCGCCGGACCATGCTTTGACGGCACTTACACTTCACCCCGCAGCAACCGCGCCCGGCCCGCGTAGTTCGCGCGTCAGTTCGGCGATGTCCGAGCGTTCCTCAAGTCCGGCGACAATCGCGACCGCGCGTTGGGCCGCGCCGTCACCGAGGCGCGGTGCGGCAAGCGCGCTGAACTTCTCCACGACTTGCTCCCACGTGAGCGGCGCCTCCGGGCCGCCCGGCGGATGATCGCTGTGCGAGTCGAGCCGTCGGCCATCGGTCAGCGTAACGCTCACGCGGTGTCCCCACTTCGCCGGATACGCCGCTTGCAACGCCGGGTCGAAGACGACGCGAACCTTTTTTGCTAAGGCAAGGAGCGCGGGATCCGAGATCCGTCCGGCATCGAACGATTGCAGCGCGATGCGCCCGTCGACCAGCGCGAGCGCTGCGTTATACTGATGGCTCAGAATCGCGTCGAGGCGCGACCAGATTTCTGGCTGATCCGAAACGCTGATCGACTCGCGAAAGGTTGCTATTTCGACCGCGGCGACCTCGCTTGGATCGAAACCATAGCGGCGACGCAGCGCAAGGAGAACCTCGATCGGGCCGTGGGTGAAGCGGCACGATGGATACGGCTTGAGCGCCGTTGCTGAAAACTCGTACGACGAACCGAGTCCCCGATCGAGCAGCGCGAGGTCCGGCTGGGCCGACATGACGCGGCAGATTCCCCACGTGCCGTCGAGAATGCCGCGCGGTCCTGACAAACCGCCGCGCTGGAGTTCGACCGCCGTGACGCCCGTCTGTGCGGCTCGCGCGGCGTTGAGGCTGGTGTCGACCATCGATCCGTCGACTTGATATTGTCGCAGACCCGCCGCGGCCTCGCCTGCCAGCCCGAGCGCGTCGGCCGTCGCCGTCCCATCGAGCGCACGGATACGCGCGGCAGCGGCACAGGCGCCGAACGCGTTGCACGTACCGGTGTTGTGGAAACCCGCTGCATAGTGAGCGGGCCCAAGGGCGGCCGAAACGCGCACCGCGACCTCGTATCCGGCCAATACCGCTGCGAGAAAGTCGGCGCCCGAAGCGTCGTTTGCCTCGGCGACGGCGAGAGCGGCGCTCACCACCGCGCTACCCGGATGCATCGGTCCCGCCTCATACGTATCGTCGAAGGTGTGCAGCCGCGCGTGAAATGCGTTGAGGAACGCCGCATCCTGCGCCGGCACGCGCCAGTCCCGAGCGACGACGGTTGCTTCCGCAATGCCGCCCCAACGCCGCACGACGGCTCCCGCGGCAGCGGCTTCCGCGGTATTGACGCCGGCGCACATGACGCCGAGCGTGTCGAGGACGTGTGCTTTGACCTTTCGCTGCAGCGACGAGTCGATCTCGCTCCACCGCAGTCCGGCGACGAATTCGCCGAGGGCTTCAGCGGCGTTCATCGCGTGACGACGAGATTGCCGTTGCGGGCTACCGTCGCCACGGCTTCGGTCCCGAGCAGCACCGTCGATTCGACTTCTTCGACGACTGCCGGGCCGTGCAAACGCGTCCCGGGCGCGAGCGCGTAACGGTCGTAAACGGGGCACCGTACGAACGCTGCGCGCTCGGGGAGATAGACGTCGCGCTGCGCTTTCTTCGTGCGTCGGCCTCGCGCGACGTTGCTCGCCGACTTGATCGGGCGCTCCGGTCCGCTGACCACAACGCGGCAGTTGACGACCTCGAGCGGAACCTCGGGATTGAGCCGGTGGAAGCGCTCGCGATAATGGCGCAGGAAGCTCGAGCGGATGGCGTCCACGTCGCGCTCGCTCAAACGAGAGCTCGGCAGCTGAACCGACAGTTCGTAGCTTTGCCCCGCGAAGCGCATTCCGAATTCGCGCCGGACCGCGCAGTCTCGAAGCGGCACGCCGGCGGTTTTCACGAGCGCCCGTCCTTCGGTTTCCATCGCGCGCAAGACTCGATTGACCTCGCTGAAGTCGAGCTGCGCGAGGGGCGCGACGATCGCCCGAAGCAATTCGAAGGACGGAGGCGCAACTAGAAACCCGAACGCCGACATGACGCCTGCGCGAAGTGGATACAGGACGGTCCGGATGTCGAGTGCGCGCGCGATCCCTTCGGCATGGACCGGGCCTGCGCCGCCGTAGGCGACCAACGTGTACTCGCGCGCGTCCTTGCCGCGCTCCAAGCAATGGATCTTCGCAGCGCGGGCCATGGTGTCGTTGACGACCTCGTGGATGCCCCACGCCGCGCGCGTCGTGGATAGATCGAGAGGCCGCGCGACATGTTCTTGGATCGCGGTAACGGCTGCATCGTAATGCAAGCGCATCGCCCCGCCCAGGAACGAGTCGGCAGCGATATATCCGAGGTACAAATCGGCGTCGGTAACGGTCGGAAGCGTCCCGCCCAACCCATAGCACGCCGGGCCTGGTGCGGCGCCTGCGCTGTCGGGACCGACGCGCAGGCGTCCCATCACGTCGACGCGCGCGATGCTCCCGCCGCCGGCGCCGATCTCGATCATTTCGAGCGCGGGAACCTTCAGCGGCAACCCGCTGCCCTTGGCGAAACGGTCGACGCGGCCGAACTCGAATTGATCGGTGCGCTCGGGCCGCCCGTCATCGATCAAGCAGATCTTGGCCGTGGTTCCGCCCATGTCGTAGGCCAGGACGCGGTCGATGCCGTGTCCGCGACCGATATACGAGGCCGCGATCGCGCCGCCTGCCGGTCCCGATTCGACCAATCGAATCGGGTGGCGAACCGCGGCTTGCGTGCTGACGGTCCCGCCGTCGGACGACATCAGCAACAGCGGGGCGGTGATCTTCACGGAGTGCAGCCGGCTCGCGAGCCCTTCGAGATAGCCCCGGATTGCCGGTTGAACGTACGCGTTGGCAACCGTCGTGCACGCGCGTTCGTATTCACGAATGACCGGCATGACGTCGGCCGATAGCGAGACCACGATGTCGGGCGCCTCCCGGGCGAAGATCTCCGCGATCCGTCGCTCGTGAACCGCGTTTCGATACGCGTGCAATAAGCAGACGGCGACCGCCGACGTCCGGCGCAGTCGCAGCTCGCGCGCGATCGCGCGAACTTCCGTCTCGGCCAGAGGTTCGACGGGCCGTCCGGTGCTATCGAGCCGCTCGGTCACTTCGAAAACCATTTCGCGCGGCACGAGCGGCGCCGGAATCTCGAGGTCGATCGCGTAGATGTCGTAGCGGCTCTCCCGGCCGAACTCCAGGACGTCTCGAAAGCCGCGCGTCACGATCAGCGCCGTCGCAGCACCGCTGCGTTGGATCAAGGCGTTCGTGACCAGGGTCGTCCCGTGCACGACGGTTCTCACGCTGGACCCGGCGACGTTGCGATCGCTCATGAGGCGCTCGACGCCGCTCAGCACGGCGCCGGCCAAATCATCGTAATCGGTGAGGACTTTGCCGGCGGCGAGCCGGCCCGTTGCGCGATCCAGCAAGACCAGGTCCGTGAACGTCCCCCCGATGTCGACGCCCAGCGCAAAATTCGCAGCCGGACGGGCTTTGCGCGCGGTCACCGATAGTCGGCGTCGGCCGCGCGCGACGAAACGATTCCGTTTGCCACGTCCCGGCGTAACGCGACTCGGTCGCGCTCTCCCGGCGGATACGCACCGCCGGAACCCGGTGTTTGCAGGTTCATCACGTCGCCTTGCGCGAGCGCGACCGCCGACTTATCGGGGATCGCCGAGCCGTTGAGGGAGAGTCCGCCCGCCGCACCCGGCTTTCCGCCGCGCAACCCGAGCGGAGCGCTGTGCAGTTTCCCGTGCTCGGCGCGTATCGTCATCGGCGCAGCGGACAACGATTCGAACTCGAACTCTTGGCCGCAGCCGCCGCGAAAGCGTCCGGGTCCGCCGGAGTCGACGCGTAGGCGTTTGTGATGCACGCGCACCGGGATCGCGGCCTCGAGAACTTCGATCGGCAGATTCGAAGAGTTCGCCGGAAAGCTCATGCAGTGGAGTCCATCCTTGTTCGCGCGCGCGCCCATCCCGCCCATCACGAACATGAGGTCTGAGAATGCCTGTCCCGCGTCGCCGCGGCCGGCCATGTACACGAGAAACTTGTTGCCGGATTCGGCCAGAATCCGTTCGGGAACCACCTCGGCCAGCGCATGGACGATTGCGGCGGGGATGTAGTGACCGGTGCTCGGCTTCATCTTGACCGGTGCGGGGAAAACGGGGTTGACGAAACTCCCGGCCGGCGCTTTGACGGAGATCGGGGCGAAGGTCCCTTCGTTGTTGGGGAGCTCGGGGCAGACCAGGCACTTCGTGATGTACTTGCACCATACGCCCGTGTACACGAGCGTCGAGTTGATCCCAAGGAGGCTCTGCGGCGAGCTTCCTTCGAAATCGAACTCGAGCCGGCCGCGCTTCGCCGTTACCCGCACGCGGATCGTCAACGGCTCGTCCAACGCGTCGACGGTCGTCGCTCCGCTATACACGCCGTCCGGAATCGCGGCCGCGATTGCGGACTGCATCGTTCGCTCGGAGCGTTCGAGTACGGCCTCTCCGATGTGGGAGAGATCCGGCATATGATGGCGTTCCAGAAAAGCGCCGACGCGCTCCTCCATAACGCGGCAGCCGGCGATCAGTGCGCGGACGTCGCCCGCAACGTGGCCGGGGATGCGCACGTTGGCCTGCAGCATCGCAAAGAACGTCGCATCCTCGCCGGCGCGCGTCGCGATCTTGAGCGGCGGGATGATGAGCCCTTCTTCGTATACCTCGCGCGGCGTACCCGAGAGACTGCCCCCGATGTCGCCCATGTGAGCGATGCACTCGGCGAAACCGACGAGCCGCCGGCGGTAAAATATCGGGCACACGACGGCGACATCGTTGAGGTGCCCCATGATCCACCACGGATTGTTGCTGGCGAGAACGTCGCCGGGCCTGAGGTTCTCGGGCGGGAAGTGCTTCAAGAGCTCCTTCACCACAATCGAGGTCGCTCCGGTCTTCGATGCGATGCTGACGTCGGCCGCGAGCAAATTTCCGGCCGGGTCGTACAGCATCGCGCCGAAGTCTCGCCCTTCGACCACCACCTTCGACATCGAGGTCCGCACGATGGCGAAGGCGCCCTCGTCGACGATCATGATGAGCCCGTTCCAGAGGATCTCGAGATCGATCGGATCGAGGGCGACGCGCCGACGTGTCGACATTAATTGACGATCGCGGGTCAGAGGGGGATATCCACGTCGAGCAGCGGCGCGTGTTGCTGCGCGCCGTAGACATCGGTGTCGCCGACATCCCCGGATCCGATGGCGCGAGGGATCGTCGCCTTGAAGGCATGGCCGGCCGGAAATTCGGTGAAGAGCACGTCCTTGACATCGACGCCGTAGAGGCGCGCGAAAAGTTGCGGGCACAGGACTCCGGTCGCCCGCACTTTCTCGAACATCGTTCGATCTTCGAAGACGACGTCGATCGTCAGTTCGAACGGTCCGGCGTTCTTGCTCTTGCAGACTTGCGCGATGTCGCGGATCAGTGCCATGCGGCTCTACCTCTAGACGGTTGCGTACTCGATGGGAAACATCTCGTACGGGTCATTCGGCGTGACGACGTGGGACATGGTGAACCGGTAGCTCGGCTCCGGTATGATATCCGACGGAGAAAACGGGAAGGCCATGTTCCCCTCGCGGCACATCCGACCGGGGAAATCGACGTGAAGGAGGTTGACGCGGGCCAGCGCGAGGACGGCGCTCGCGATCTCCTGGGTGTCGGCGATGACCTCCGCCAAAATGCCGAGCTCGTGCGAGCGAACCTCTCGGACCGGTTCGCGCGTCCCCATGACGCCGTTGTGTCCGTAGACGCGGAAGATGAGCCGGTACTGGCCGGGCGAAACGTCGAGAGCGGCAGACTTGTCTTCCACATTCTTGCGGACCGAGTCGAGAAAACTGTCGATCTGTCCGATCAAGAGCGGATCCCGCGTGCCGCATATCGTTATCGCGCGATACCCGACGAACTCGGCTGCCTCGAGCTTCACGGTGTACGGCATCGGTCGCCATTGCATTCCGCTGATCTTGACCGCGCGATCGGAGATCGCATCGAACCGGCAGTCCGTGCCGTCGAGGATCCCACCGGGCTCGACGAAGATGCATGGGCTCGCATTTTCGTGCAGACTGTGATTGGCCGTCGAAAGCGGCGTACAGCGACGGATCGGGTTCGTCGCCTCGACGACGATGTGATCGCCGGCGACGGTCGTGAGCAAACAATCATGCCCCTTCGGCGTCGCTGCCGTTGCGCCACACTCGAGAAACTTTCCGGCGTACCACGAAGGCGCCGGCGCTTGGCCCGCCCGAATCGCACACGCCGCCCACGGCGCGGGATCACTGCTGCGGCCGGCGAGGATAACTTGGGCTCCTTCGTCCAGAGCGCGGGCCCATGGTTCGGGGCCCATCATCGCGGTGATGTGCGCCGCCCGGTCGATCGTTTTTTCATCGAGCGGCGGCGCGTTGCGCAGCGGTTTGATCCGTCCGTCCGCGAGGCGTTGTTTGAGCGACGCCTTTTCCTGCTCGGCATGAATCAGGGCTAGCCGAAAGTGCAAGCCGTCTTCGCCCGCGATCTCACGCACGATGCCGGCGACGATCTCGAGATGCGGTTCCGAACCGGATCCTCCGCAACTGCCGACGAGCAGCGGTATCTGCTGATCGAGCGCGGAGCGCAGCATCAGTCGAAGGTCGCGCTTCATCGCCCGGCGCGAGTTGACGGTCTTGCCGGAACCGAGGTAGTACGGACCAGGGTCGGTGCTTCCGCCGTCGACTCCGATCATGTGCGGTTTGCCGGCCAAGCCGGCTTCAAGCGAAGCTTCGGGGAAGCCGTAGCCGAGCAATCCGCTGGTCGATAAGAGCCGGAATTCGTCCGTGGCGATCGTCGTGGTCATCGTTGTCCTCGATTCTAGAGGTGTTCCTCGGCTTGTGCATCCTTCTTGAGAACCTGCCAGATTGCGCGGCGAATCTCAAGAAATTCCGGACTGGTCTTCATGTCTTCGTTGCGCGGGCGTGGAAAAGGTACCGGCACCGTCAACTCGATCCTCGCCGGGCAGGCTGAAAAAACCAAGATGCGATCGGCCAAGTAGATCGCCTCCTCGATGCTGTGGGTGACGAAGATCGCCGTCTTTTTGTCGCGTTCCCAGATGTGCAGCAACTGGTCCTGGAGCAGATCGCGAGTCTGAACGTCGAGCGAGCCAAACGGCTCGTCCATCAGCAACACCTCCGGCCGAATCGCGAGCGCGCGCGCGAGCCCGATGCGTTGTTGCATCCCGCCGCTCAGTTCGTGCGGATAGGCGTCTTCGAAGCCTTGCAGTCCCACGAGTGCTATGTACCCACGGCTCGCTTCGCGCCGTTCGGCTCGGGGTACGCCTTGCAGTTCCAGACCGAACTCGACGTTCTTGAGCGCGGTGCGCCACGGGAAAAGATCGAAGCTCTGAAACACCATGCCCCGGCCTTGGCCCGATCCGGTAACCGGCATGCCGTTCAAATAGATCGCGCCGCTGTCGGGCGGAATCAAGCCGTCGATGAGTCGCAGAACGGTCGATTTTCCGCAGCCGCTCGGACCGATGATCGCCAAAAACTCGAGGTCCGCGACCTCGAACGAGAGACCGTCGATCACGCAGAGCGGCTCGCCTTTGGTCCGGCGGAAACTCTTGCTCAGACCGCGGACTTCGAGCTTCGGCGGTGCTGGGTTCAAAGGCCCTGCTTCCGCAATTCCTTCATAGCCTGCTCGGCATAGGACGTATCGATGACGTCCTTGACCTTCAGTGTGCCCTGAATATCGCCGACCGCTTTATAGAGGGGCAGCAGATCCTTCATGTCGTTCGCGGTCAGAATATTGTAATCGGGCCACGCTCGCACGTCGTTGACGAGCTTCGTCCACAACGGCCTCAGAGCTTCCTCCGTCGTCTCGTTCGCCTTCGGAATCGTCGCGTATTTGCGGTACATTTGCAGGTACCAGGCGAAGTCGCGGTTGGCGCGACGGAACGCGGCCGTCGTGGCCTTGAGCACGTCGATCGCGGCGCGCGCATTGCCCGGCTTCTTGAGCCATGCTGCCGAGCAGGCCCATACCTCGTTGACCCACAGCCGGTAGAATTCCCAAGGCTGAAACAAGACCTTATAGGGCCCTTGCTTGAGAATTTCGGCTGCCTGATCGAAGTGGATCGGGACGGCTTGTACGCGGCCGGAGATGAGCGCGCGCAAGCGCCCGCCCGAACCACCGATCTCGACGACCGTAAGTTTGCTGATGTCGACGCCATGTTTGATCAGCGGCCCGAGCAGCATGACATGGGTGATGTCGCCCTTGCCGTTGACGGCGACAACGTTCTCAGGCTTCTCCAAGTCCTTGTAGTCCTTGATGCGATCGGAGTTGACGACGAAGATCAGGCTGGTGTTGCGGTAGAAGTAGCCGAGGATCTTGAGATCGGCGCCCTGTTCGCTGGCGCCCAAAATTCCCGTCGGCCCGCTGTCGCCGAGTTCTGCGCTGCCGGCGACGAGATTCAAAACCAATGTACGAATCTGGTCGATGCGGGCCACCTTTGGGGCGCCGTAACCAGGTATCGCCGGGATCCCTTCGATGACCGCCGCCGTTGCCGGAATGTGGATGGCAAGCTGAAAGCCGAGCAGCTCGATGTCGAGGCTGCGATCCGGATCCTTGCTCGCGCCGGGAAGCGGGAGCGAGCCCAGGAGCCCGGCGCCGGCCCCGGCCGAGAGCATCTTCAGAGCATCGCCTCTCGGAATCGACATGGGTACCCTCCTGTGTTCTCTTGGAAGCAGTGCTTCGGTCAAGCACTCCTTCGATCTTCGTACCATGGCGCAATGAACGACGATGCCTTGCGCAGCATCCAGGTCACGCCGACGCCGAGCACCATCAGCAGGAGTAACAGACCCAGGAGCGGCGCGGTCGAGATCGACAGGCCGCTGTTGTGGATGAGCGCGCCGTAACCTACGACGACGAAGGTCTCGGCGACAACCATCGCACGGATTGCATGGATCAGTCCGATGCGAGCGCTGATGAGCAAATAGGGATAGAGTGCGGGCAGCATGATTTTCGAAAAGCTTTGGAGCGGATCGGCTCCGAAGGCGCGGCCGACTTCCAGCCAGCGCGGTTCGATCCCGCGCGCGCCTTGATAGACGGTCAGTGCGACGAACCACACCGCGGCGAAAAAGACGATCGAGATTCGAAACGAAAAGCCGGTCCCGAACATCAAGATGAACAACGGTACGAGCGCTGCGATCGAGGTGACGACCGCCATGCTCAACCAAGGATGAAGCAGCGCGTCGATCGTTTTCGAGCGGCCCATCAGAACGCCGGCGGGGACGCCCAGCGCGTACGCCAGGCCGAATCCGATCAACATCTGTCGCAGCGAACCGGCCAGCACCGGTAAGACGCTACCGTCGAAAAGTTGCGGCCCGAATTGCACGACGACTGCCGAAGGCGGGGCGAACAGCGACTCGCCGAGGCGCCTTCCGACCAGCTCCCAAACGCCGAGTGTGATCGCAATCCCCGCAAGCCCCAGCAGCAGCCGCCTCATGTTGCTGCCCGGATGTGCCACGGTAAGACCCGGGCTTCAATGCGCCTGAGCGCGGCTTGCGCCGTGAGGCCCAGCAAGGATAGTAACACGATGACCGAGAGCAGCCCGGCGGTGTCAAAGCGCGTCGCGTCTTCGTTCATGATCGCACCCAAGTTGATTGCCGCGAAGAAAAGCTCGGCGGTGATCGTTCCATTGATCGCTCGCACCAAGCCGATGCGCAGGCCCGTGAAGATGAACGGTAACGCAGCGGGGAGGATGACCTTGCGCGCCAAGTCGAGCCTGCGTGCTCCGAACGAACGACCGACGTCGATCTGACTCGGATTCACGTCGCGCGCGCCGGCCGTCACGGCGACCGTGATCTCGAAGACCGACATGAGAAACACGAGGGCGATGCGCGCGGGCAAGTGCAGCCCGAACCAAATGATGAGGAACGGAACGAAGGCGACCGGCGGAATCGCGTAGATCGCATTCAGCACAGGATCGAACATCTCGGCGAACGTCCGGTTGCGCCCCAGCGCGAACCCGAGTGGAACCCCGACGACGATCGCCAGAGCCAGGCCGAGCGCCAGAGCCTCGAGCGAGCCGAGCAGCGCGATGATCAGTTCGCCGGAGAGTATGCCCTCAGCGAGCCGTACGAGCACGATCGATGGGGGCGGTAGCACGATGTGGGGGAGACGGCGCGCGACCGCCTCCCAAACGATCAAACCGGCCACGATCGAAAGCCAGTTGAGCAACGCCGTTCCCCGTGCCGAACGGCGCAAGGCGCCAATCATTTGGCGTAAGTAGGCGGAATGGTTGCCTCCACCCTCGCCGCGTCGCCTCGTACGGTGATCGGGCATTGCGGATCTGGGCGGAGACGTACGGGCGAAAATCCAGGATCACGCACCCGAGCGAGGCCCCTGGCGCAAGAGGGCGCCGGCAAGCCAAGCTAGCGCTTCTTAGGGCTGCCGGCTGGTGTGCGAAGCTGCGCCATTCGAGTGGTTTGCAGTAGCGGCGGGGCTGTGGTATCATCCCCGTGCTGGCGGACCGTGGTCCGTCTTTTTGATGTCGGAAAGCGAAACTAGGGAACGGCGATGGCGAAAAAAGAGAACCGCATAATGGTCGTGTTGGCATGCAACGAGTGCAAACGCCGCAACTACAACACGCAGAAGAACAAGCAGAAGACGAGCGATCGGCTCGAACTCTCGAAGTATTGCCGTTGGTGCCGCTGCCATCGCCCGCACCGGGAAACAAAGTAGGACAATGGTGCAAGGATCAGCATTGCCGGTCGAAGAGGGCAGTGTAGTTTGCCGGCAAAGCGGCGGCAAAATAAGTAGGGCGGTAGCTCAATTGGTAGAGTTGCGGTCTCCAAAACCGTCGGTTGCAGGTTCGAGTCCTGTCCGCCCTGCCAAGTTTGCTTTTCTGGGAATGGAAGCAACGAAATGAGTAGGCCGATGGGCCCCGGAGATCGGGCGGCGCGCGCCGCCAAGACCGAACAGTTTTTCCGCGGCCTCGTTTCGGAGATGCGTCGCGTCACGTGGCCGACGCGGCAAGAATGGATCTCAGCGACGATCCTCACGATCGCCTTGGTCGTGACGATCGGAATCTACACCTATTCCGTCGACGAATTCTTCGGCTTCCTGTTCGGTTTGGTTCAGCACAAGTAAGGGGTACGCTCGTTCGTGGAAAATGAATCGTCACAAGTGACTGCCGTCGCCGCGCCGACCGCTCCGTCGAAGAAGGACGAGAAGCGGAAGTGGTTCGTCATCCACACGTACTCCGGCTACGAGAACAAGGTCAAAGCGAACCTCGAGCGCCGCATCCACTCGATGAACATGCAGGACAAGATTTTCCGCGTGCTCGTCCCGATGGAAGACGAGGTCGAGTTCAAGGACGGCAAGCGGAAGATCACGCCGAAGAAAGTCTTTCCGGGCTATGTGCTGGTCGAGATGGACATGGACGATTCGTCCTGGTTCGTCGTTCGCAACACCTCCGGCGTCACCGGCTTCGTCGGCTCGCCCGGCTCCGGCGAGAAGCCCGTCCCCCTTCCGGAGAAAGAAGTGAAGACGATCCTCAAGCAGATGGGGATCGAGACACCCAAGCTCAAGATCGACTTCGCGAAGGGCGATCGCGTCAAAGTCACGAGCGGCCCGTTCTTCGATTTCACAGGCATCGTCGACGAGATCCAGCCCGAGAAGGAAAAAGTTCGCGCGCTCATCTCGATCTTCGGCCGTGAAACGCCGGTCGAGCTCGAGTTCTACCAGATCGAAAAAGTCTGACGCGCGCGACCTGAAGTTCGCGCAGAGCTACTCCTAAGGAGGCAGGATGGGTCGGATCATCGGGAGCGCTTTTGCCGATGCGTGGCCGCTGCTTGCGAAGCGCAAGGTCCTGTACGGGATATTTGCCGCGCTGGCCGCGCTCGCCGGCTTCTACGCCACGACGGTGCCCAAATCGTTTTCGACGTCGGGAACGATGTACGGGGCGCAAATGCCGAGCTTCTATTACGGCAACGTTCAGCTATTCATTGGAATCGACGCCGTCGTGGCACTCGGTCAGATTCCCATATGGTTCGTTCTCGCCGATGTGGTGCGCACGATCGATCCCGCCTTTCGTATGACGGTCGGGCGGTTCTTCGGGCTGATCGGGATCTCACTCGTCTGCGGAATCGCCCTCAGCATCGGTGCCGCGCTTCCCTACGGCATCGCGCTGTGGCTCTTGCTCTCGGCGCAGAACGCGACGATCTGGGTCTTCTTGTTATTCCTGGTGGCTCTCGTCTACGTGTTCTGGATCGGGATGAAGTGGTCGCAGATCGCCTGGACCTATTTGCTCGGCGATCCGCCGAACCCGTTCGCGGCCTCGTGGCGGATGACGACCGGGCGTTTCTGGCAGACCCTCGGCTTTCTCTTGATCGTCGGCATCCTCACCGGGATCATCTTGGAGGTCGTCGGCGGCCTCGCACTCTGGCTTGGGACGCTCGTTCCATTCCTTGGCATCCTCACGGTACCGCTCGTGTTTTTGCTCTACGTCTGGATCGTGTGTTTCGCATATCTCGCCGAAGCGCGCTGGTATCTCCAACTCCGCACGCACGCAGCGACACGTTAGAGAAATTCCCTTAAGGATTCACCCTTGGTGGGCGGTTCCCAGGACGACGTTCCAGGGGCGCACGCGCCAGCGTTTGACGAGGCCGTTCTTCACGTAGGGGTCGTCGCGCGCGAATGCCTCGGCGAGGCTCGCGTCCTCGCCCTTGAAGATGATGAGCGTGGCGTCTGCCGGTTCGGCGAACGCTCCGCCGAGGACGATTTCGCCCCGCTCGACCGCCGCTTTCCCTAGCGCGAGATGCTCGCCGCGATACTGCGTGCGGCGCTCGAGGTAGTCGTCGGTGACGTCGTAGATCAGCGCAAAGTACATCGGGCTGATTCCGGCGCCGGCGCTCGCTCGTCCCGCCAAAAACGATTGCTCTGGAGCCCGGGAGGGGCTATAATCCCAGGGTTGCGCCGGTACGCCCGACCCCAGGCCGGCGCTCTTTACGAGGGGGAGACTGCCGCCTCCGCGGCATTCGTTAGGAGAATCGTGGCCAAGAGAGTCGTCGGAAAGATCGGTTTGCAACTGCAGGCCGGCAAAGCCACCCCGGCCCCGCCGGTCGGGCCTGCGCTCGGGCCGTACTCGCTGAACATCATGGCGTTCTGCAAGGAGTACAACGAGCGCACGCAATCGCAAGTGGGGATGGTCATCCCCGTGCAGATCACGGTCTACGAAGACCGCACGTTCACGTTCGTCACCAAGACGCCGCCGGCAAGTTTCCTCATCAAGCGCGCGCTCGGTCTCGAGAGCGGCTCGGCGATTCCCAATCGGAACAAGATCGGGAAGTTGACGCAGAAGCAACTGCGAGAGATCGCCGAAACCAAGATGGCTGACCTCAACGCGAACGACGTCGAGAATGCGATGCGGATCATCGCCGGAACCGCTCGTTCCATGGGCGTCGAGGTCGGATCATGAGGTGGCGCGGGAAGAAGTACCGTGAGGTCGCAAAGACGTACGATCGCGCGAAGCTGTACGATGCGGGCGAGGCGAGCCAGATCGTCAAGCGAAACGCGAAGGCGAAATTCGACGAAACGGTCGAGATTCACATTCGGCTCGGCGTCGATCCGAAGAAGAGCGACCAAAACGTGCGCGGCACCGTTCAACTCCCGCACGGGACCGGGCGCACGGTGCGGGTTATCGCGTTCGCAAAGGGCGACAAAGCAAAAGATGCCGAGGCCGCTGGTGCCGACGTCGTCGGTGACCAGGATTTGATCGACCGGGTCAAGGGCGGCTTCGCCGATTTCGACGTCGCCGTTGCGACGCCGGACATGATGCCTGCGATCGGTAAAGAACTCGGCCGAATCCTCGCGCAGAAGATGCCGAACCCAAAGTCAGGGACCGTCTCAGCGAACATCGGCGGCGCGATCCGCGAGATCAAGGCCGGAAAGGTGGAATACCGGCTCGACAAGGCCGGGATCGTCCACACGATCGTCGGGAAGGCGAGCTTTGGCGAAAAACAACTCGCCGAGAACATCGCCGCCCTGCTTGATGCCGTGATCCGCGCGAAGCCGTCCGCCTCGAAGGGGACCTACCTTCGAAGCATCACGCTGGTCAGCACGATGGGTCCGGGGGTCAAGCTCGATCCGAGCCGCGCTACGGCCGTCGTCTCGGAGTAGCCCAAGCCCGGCCCGCCCTCGGGACTGTGGCGCGGGCGACTTTTTGCCGAAAATCCAGGGGTATGGTCGTATTCTACCAGCCGATCGTCGAGGTCCGGTCGCGCTCGGTCGTGAGAGCGGAGGCGCTTTGCCGTTTTCCGGAGACCGCCGGCCTCAAGACCCCCACGGACTACATCGTGTACGCCGAGGAACAGGGCCTCGTCCGGGGTCTGACCGATTTGGTCTTGGCGCACGCGCTCGGCTTCTGGCGCCGTCTCGGTCCGGCCGCACCGGCGCAGCTCGCGATCAACCTCTCGCCACAAAACCTCCTCGAGGTCGACCTCGCCGAGCGCATTTTCACGGCCCTCGCGAAGACCGGGATCGAGGCGTCCCGACTGTGGGTCGAAATCGACGAGCGTATCTTGACGGCCCACGACGACTTATCGCGCCAGAACATTCAGAAGCTCGTCGACGCCGGAGTCCATTTAAGCGTCGACGGCTTCGGCCCGAGCCTCTCGCCCGTCATCCACCTCCAGCTTCCGACCTTCCCGCTCTCCGAGTTGAAGATAGATCGCGCACAGCTGGTCGACGATCTGGAGCGCCGAGCGAAATTGAACACGATCGTCGAGGTCGCCGAAACCTGCGGCCTCGAGCTCGCGGCCAAAGGGGTCGAAGACGAGGCGACGGTCGAGACGGTGACGCGCTTCGGGTTCGCGCGGATGCAAGGCTACTACATCGCCCCCCCGATGGGCGAGCCCGAGTTCGAGGCGTGGCTCGCTCAGCAGCGCCCGGCAGTCGTCGCGGCGCCACCCCGCCGTGTCTCAAAATCCGATGGATGGCGCGGCAATCTCGCTGCCTGGTTTAAATAAATTTCCTCGTGAGCACGGGCAAAGCGGCCCGGCAGGCGATGCGGCGGCGCTCTTAAGCGCTTGACCTCGGCGGAGTCTGCGGCTATGATTGCCCCTGGCTCCGATGACCGTAGGTCCGCTCTCGAGCGGGTAATGCGCAAGCGCCTACCGAGGATGTGCGCAGGTCTTTGTGGCGCCCATTCAATTGGAGCGCCCTTTTCGTTGAGAAAGCGCACAGAATGGCGACGGCTAAGAAAGAAGCGACGATCGAAGAGCTGCGCAAGCAGCTTGCCGCGGCGAAGCATCTGTTTTTCACGAACTACACCGGGCTGACGGTCGCCGAGATCACCCGCTTGCGCACGCAGTTGCGCAAAGACGGCAATACCTATTCGGTCGTGAAGAATTCGTTGTTCGCGCGCGCCGCCGACCCCGAACTGAAAAGCGCCGTCGAGCAGTTCCTCGCCGGGCCGACCGGCGTCGTCTTCGCGCCGAACGATCCGGTCTCGCCGGCCAAAGCGCTCAAGCAATTCAGCGACGACGTCAAGCCGGTCGAGATCAAAGCGGCCTACGTCGACGGGAAACTCTTCGATGCCAAGGCGGTCGCGACGCTCGCGTCGTTGCCACCCAAGGTCGAACTTCAAGCAAGACTGCTCGGTTTGTTCACCAACCCGTTGCGCGGTTTGGTCGGCGTCCTGGCAGCAAATCCCAGCGGATTCGTCCGCGTCCTCAGCGCTCGCGAGAAGCAACTCGCCGAGACAGCATCTTAAGGAGCTCAGTAGATCATGGCAGTTGCCGAAATCATCGAGCAAGTCGAAAAACTCACCGTCCTCGAACTCAACGAGCTCGTCAAGTCACTCGAAGAGAAGTGGGGCGTCAGCGCCGCCGCCCCGGTCGCGGTCGCCGCTGCGCCGGCGGGCGGAGGGGGCGCAGCCGCCGCGGCTCCCGTCGAGCAGACCGAGTTCGACGCGATCCTCTCCGAGGTCGGACCCGAGAAGATCAAGGTCATCAAAGCGGTTCGCGAATTGACGAGCCTTGGATTGACCGAAGCGAAAGCGTTCGTCGAGAGCGCGCCCAAGCCGATCAAGACCGGTATCCCCAAGGACGAAGCTGAGGCGATCAAGGCCAAACTCGCCGAAGTCGGCGCCAAGGTCGACATCAAATAGGATTCCGTTCCTTCGTCGCGACGCTGAGCGCGCTCTGCGTGCTCGGCGTCGCCACGCTTGGCGTGCGTGCGCAAGACGTTGCGCCCGCGCCGGCGGTACGCGTTCTCTCGAACGGAATGCGCGTCGTCGTCGTCGAGAGCCATCTCGCGCCTATCGTCGAGACGGGGATGTGGTACCGCTTCGGTTCGGCCGACGAAACGCCGGGGAAGACCGGCCTCGCCCACGCGCTCGAACACATGATGTTCCGCGGAACGAGTCATCTTTCGTATTCGGGGCTTCAGGACTTCGTCGCTCACGTCGGCGGGCGCTTCAATGCGCAGACGACGGAAGACTACACTCGCTTCTATTTCGTCGTCCCTTCGGCGTCGCTCGAATCGGTGATGCGGCTCGAAGCCGACCGGATGCAGAATCTCAGTCTCAAGCAAAGCGATTGGGATCTTGAACGTAAGGCGGTCCTCAACGAGATCGACGATTCGACGACCAACCCGACCGCCAATTTCTTCTTGGATATGCGAAGCGCGCTCGCGCACGGCAGCGGATACGCTCTCACGCCGCTCGGACACCGCGAGGATGTGGTGCGCTCGACCGCAGACGATCTGCGCGCCTATTATGAAAAATGGTACGCGCCGAACAACGCAACGTTCGTCGTTGTCGGCGACGTCCACGCCGACGCTGTCTTCGATGCGGCGCAGCGCGTCTTCGCGCCGATCCCGCGCCGCGACGTCCCGCAGCATGTGGAAATTTCCGTTCCCAGGCCTGGGATCTCGGCCACGGTCGCCGATCGCGCTGAATTTCCGTTCGAAATCGTCGACATCGCCTATGCGGTTCCGGGAATCGATGCAGGCTCGATAACCTACGCGGTCCAGAATCTCGCGCTGCTCATAAACGACGAACTTGGGCCGTTTTATAAGAACGAGGTGCAGTCGGGTCTTGCCTTGTTCGGCGGCTCGGTCCCCGACTTCAAGGAGAAGGCGAGCGCGGTTCACATCATGTACGTCGTCGCGCCCGGCCACTCAGCGAATGACGTACGGGTTGCTTTCGAATCGACGTTACGTTCGCTGATTGAGAACGGTCCGCCGCCGGATCTGGTCCAACGCGTGCGGGCGCGACTCGTCGCGGAAAACACCTATGCGCGCGACTCTGTCGATCAGTTCAGTGAAGAGGTCGGCGATCTCTACGGCATCCAGCACATCACGCTCGCGAACGACACCCACGATACCGATGCGGTGACGCCGGACGCGGTGCGTGCAGCCGCTGCGAAGTATTTTGCAAGACCGACCGCGGTCGGCGATCTGCAACCGCAAGGCGGTACGCCCGCCGAAGTCGCGCCGCCGCAGGCGCTGACGGGCGGCGTGACCGACAACTTCGCATCGCGTACGCCGGAAGGCGAGGAGATCGAGCCGGACTACATCCGCGCCGAGCTGCGCCGCCAAATTGGAACCTTCCAGAGCCGCGTGGATCCAGTGACCTTCAAGGTGGCAGGGATGACGGTCTTGGTTCAGCCCGTCCACGACAACCCGACCGTCGTCGTGCACGGCTCGGTGCGAACGTCGCCGGCGTTCGATCCGCCCGGGAAAGAGGGCTTGGGCGAAACCGCGCTCGGTTTGCTCAACTACGGCGGGGGCTCCACGGACTTCAACGCCACCCAAGGCATTCTGGGCCGGCTCGGCGCCTCGTTGAGCGTCGGCGGTGAGATCGACGGAGTGTGTTACTCCAAAGACTTCGATCGCATCATCCCGTTGCTCGCCGCCGCGCTGACCAAACCCGACTACCCGCAGAGCTATTTGACGATCGCCTTGCGTCAGGCTTCTGAGTCGGCGGCGCGCGCCAACACGTTGCCGTCGTATCGTTTCGAGCGGCTCTTCGATCAGTTACTCTTGCCGAAAGGCGATCCGCAGCTGCGCATTCCGACGCCGGAGAGTCTGGGCCGGATCACGCGAGAGGATCTGTTCGCGTATGCGCGACGCTATATCCGGCCGGAGGAGACGACGCTCTCGATCGTAGGCGACGTCGATCCGGCTCACGTTCGCGACGTCCTCGAGCGAGCGCTCGGAACGTGGCGCGGTGAGGGCTCGGCGGTGAATCCGGCGCTGCCGCCGATTCCGTTGCCGCCGCCTGGTTCGAAGGCGATCCGTAGCGGCGGCAGCACGATCGTCGTGCGTTTGGGGCAACCGGGGATCGCGCGCAACAATCCCGATTATTATTCGCTCGCTGTCGCGAACGAGATATTGGGCCACTCGTCGAATTCGTGGCTGATGACGGAGATGCGCTGGAAGCGCGGCCTCGTCTACGGCGTCTCGAGTACGCTCCAAACCGGGCCCGATCGCGGGACGATCACCTTCGACTTCAACGCGTCGCCGCAGAACCTTCAGACGGCGCTCTCGATCCTGCGCGCGCAAGTTCGGCGCATGCAGACCGAGCTCATCGACTACGGTGAGATCGAAGGCGCGAAGAAGACGCTCGTCGCTCAGACGTTCGTGCGGCAGAGTTCGTACGGAGACATCGCCGACGACATCCTCTCACTTGGCCTCAATGGCTTGGCGCCCAACTACTATCAGCACGTTGCGGATCGGTACCGTGACGTCACGCCCGAGACCGTGCGCGCCGCGGCGGCGAAGTATTTCAAGCCCGACCATTTGATCGAGGTATACCAAGGCCCCGTCGGTCCCTAGAGCGCGCTGCCGAGGTCGCCGCTCAGGTGATCTTGGCAAAGACCCCATGGACGTCAAATGTGAGGCCAGGCGCGGCCGGATGTTCGAAGTGGTCGCCTTCCCGCAGCGTTCGTGCCAAGCGCGTGTCGTGCACTATGATCTCGCGCTTCTTGGGATCGACGTCGAGCACGATGAGCGAACCGTGGGCAAGATAGAGCTCGATCTTCCGGTTGATGTTCCGCGGACGATCGCCCGGCGAGCGAATCTCGACGGCGATGTCGGGCGCCATCGGCGGCATTTCTTTCGCTTCACCCTCCAGACTTGAAAATCGCTCGGCCGACAGATACGCGACGTCGGGAACAAGCGATGTTCGCCGTTCGCCCGTCGCAACGAGCCAGAAGCGCCATTCGGTTCCGACGCTGCCGCGCCCGGCGGCCCATGCGTCCAGGATCTTGCCGAACTGGAACTGCAGCAGGCTATGGCGCGACTTCGGGCTCATCTTCGGGACCTCAAGTCCGTCGATGAGCTCGACGTATGGTTTCTCAGCGTCCAGCTCGTCCCCGATTCGAACGAGTTCGGCGTAATCGATCGTCTGCACCAGTACCTCACGTCCATGTTATCACGGGACCGCCATACTCTGACAAGGCCGGCCCGGAAAAAGAAAGACCCGCATCGTTGCGGATCCTCTTGTCGTGTAGTCTTGCTGTAAGGCTAGTGCACTAAATATCCGACGAGCAGAAGCGCGACGATGTTGAGCACCTTGATCATCGGATTGATCGCCGGGCCGGCGGTATCTTTATACGGATCGCCGACGGTGTCGCCGGTGACGGCGGCCGCGTGCGCCGGTGAACCCTTCCCACCGTAGTGGCCATCCTCGATGTACTTCTTCGCATTGTCCCAGGCGCCGCCGCCGCTCGTCATCGCGATCGCGAGGAAGAGTCCGGTGACGATCGAGCCGACGAGCACGCCGCCCATCATCTTCGCGCCGCCGTTGTTCGGAAGAACGAATGAGAGCAGAACGACGATGACCGGGACGCCGATCGGTATGAGCGCGGGAAGGATCATTTCCTTCAGTGCGGCTTGCGTCACGATGTCGACGGTCGTTGCGTAGTCCGGCTTTTGCGTCCCGGCCATGATCCCGGGCATCTCGCGGAACTGGCGACGGACTTCTTCGACGACGGCGCCGCCGGCGCGGCCGACCGATTCCATCGAGAGCGAGGCGAAAAGATACGGGCAGAGACCGCCGATGAGCAGGCCGGCTAAGACGTAGGGATCGCCGACGTTGAACGTGATCGGTTGCGTCGCGCACATTGCGCCGGTTGCGACCACGCATTTGTCCGAGAGTTCCTGGAGGAACGACGCGAACAAGACGACGGCGGCGAGCCCGGCCGATCCGATGGCGTAGCCTTTGGTAACCGCCTTCGTCGTGTTGCCGACCGCATCGAGGGGGTCCGTGACGTTGCGAACCGCCTCGGGCATGTCGGCCATCTCGGCGATCCCGCCCGCGTTGTCGGTGATTGGGCCGAACGAGTCGATCGCGACGACGATTCCGGCCATCGAGAGCATCGCCATGACGGCGATGCCGATGCCGTAGAGCCCGGCATAGGCATACGAAACGAGGATTCCGGCGACGATCGTCAGGGCCGGGAGGGCCGTGGCCTGCATTGAGACGGCGAGCCCCGCGATGATGTTCGTCGCGGAGCCCGTGATCGAGGCTTTCGCGATCGCGTGCACCGAGCGGAACTGCGTACCCGTGTATATTTCCGTTATGTACGTGATCGCGCCCGTAACGGCGAGGCCGACGAGCGCGCAGACGAAGACGCCCCAGGCGGTGATCGTCATCCCGTTCTTGAGCGTCGCGCCCGCACCGAATTCGTCGTTGCTCGCAAACCAGAAGAAGATCGCCGCCAACACGCCCGCTGCGATCAGCCCCTGGTAGAGCGCGCCCATGATCGAGCCGCGCGCCGTTTTGCGAACAAAGAACGTCCCGACGATCGTCGCGATGATCGAACCGGCACCGAGGACGAGCGGGAAGGTCGTCGCGCCGAGGTAACTGCCGAGGACGAGATGGCCGAGCAGCATTGCCGCGATCGTCGTCACGACGTATGTCTCGAAAAGATCGGCGGCCATGCCGGCGCAATCGCCGACGTTGTCGCCGACGTTGTCGGCGATGACCGCCGGGTTCCGCGGGTCGTCCTCGGGAATACCCGCCTCGAGCTTTCCGACGAGATCCGCGCCGACGTCGGCGGCTTTGGTAAAGATTCCGCCGCCGAGGCGCGCGAAGACCGAGATCAGCGAACAACCAAATGCGAGCCCGATCATCGCGGCGAGCGAACGCGATTCGTCGCCGGCATTGACCGTTTGCATGATCCAATAATAACCGCTGCAGGCGATGATACCGAGGCCGACAACCAGGAGTCCGGTGATCGCGCCGCCTCGAAATGCGAGTGCGAGCGCGGGCGCGAGACCGGCGCGCGCCGCTTCGGCGGTGCGAACGTTGGCGCGGACCGAGACGATCATCCCGATGAATCCGGCCGCACCCGAAAGCACGGCGCCGATGATGAAGCCGAGGGCGGATTCCCATCCGATGCCGAACCAAATCACGATCGCGAGGATCACCGCGACGATGCCGATCGTCCGGTACTGGCGGCGCAGGAAGGCCATCGCGCCCTCTTGGATCGCGGCGGCGATCGTCCGCATGCGCTCGTCGCCGTCGGGCTGGCGTAAAACCCAGCCAATCAGCCAAGCGCCGTAGAGGATGGCGATAACGCCTGCGGCGAGGCCAAGTTCGATTCCGATCCGTGCGTCCAAAAAAGTACCCTTACCTTATATAGAAAAGACCGTCCCGCGTTTGCCCCCGGCACGAGGCAGTCCTGTCGTCTCAAGAGCGTGGGTCCATCGGCCCTAGTATGCGCAAGGCTCGCGCCATACAGTGGGATGGAAGCACGGGAGCACCTCAAGCAGATGCCTTACGCCTTATCCCTTTCGTCGTTTCTCCAGCCGCTTGCCGGTGCTGCGCCGTTCGGCGTCGCGACGACAGAGGAGCGTCGGTTGGAAGCGCTCGCGCGCTACGAAGCGAGCGACGAAACGTTCGAAGCCGCATTCGACCCGATCGCCGCGATTGCGGCACACCTGCTGCAAACGCCGATCGCGTTCTGTTCGCTCGTCGAGCGGTACCGAATCCGCTTGATCGGCCGCCACGGTTTCGGTGGCCCTCGCGATCTGACGAATGAGAGCGGCTTGTGCGCGAGCGCAATTCTGCAACACGTTCCGTATGTCGTCGAACGCGCCGACCTCGATTCGCGGACCTGCGATCACTCGCTCGTTACCGGCGCAGAAAACGTGCGCTTCTACGTCGGCGTCCCGCTGCGCACCCCGAGCGGTCACAACGTGGGAACGCTCGCGGTGCTCGATCGCATCGCGCGACTCGCCGATCCCGAATCGGTCGAACTACTGTCGACTTTGGCGACGCTGACGGTCGATCGCCTCGAGCGGCTCGTGGCGGCGGAGAAGCCCGCGGCTCGTCAGCGCGCGTAGCGCTCGAGAATCGCGCGTCCCACGTCGCCGGTTCGCGTTTTCCAACTCTCCACGGCGGCGGCTCCCGCTTCTGATGCGCGGCGCCGCAGCTCCGGCGACACGTCCGTAACGATCGTGACGCCGTTTGAGCGCATCGTTCCTTCGTTGCGCTCGAGGCGCGTTTCGATCGTTTGCCACTGCTTGGCTTGAGTTTGTGCCGCGGCGCGTTCGACCACGCGGCGAAGGTCGGGTTCCAAATTGTCCCACGCCGCCTTGTTCATCGCTGCAAAGCTCAGTGGAAACGCGTACTCGAGCTTTGTGTAGATGGGAAAGAAGTCCCAAAGCTTTCGACCCGCGCCGCCGTCGCCCGATGACAGCACGGCGTCGATTGAGCCGTCCTTGATCAGGGGCATGGCTTCGCTGAAGGAAAGAGAGACCGCGCGGGCCCCCAGAGCGGTCATTACGGCCGCGCTCGTCGTGTCGTACGTGCGGATACGCAAGCCGCGAAGATCTTCCGGCGTTCTTATCGGCGCTTTCGCCCAGATTCCCGATGGCGGCCAGGGCGTGACGTAGAGCAGCTTGACGCCCATTTTTTCAAATGCGGCTTCGTAGCTCGGGCGTGCGGCATCGAAGAGTCGGCGAACGTCCGCGACGGATGTCGTCACGAACGGAAGAGATGAAAGCAAAAGAAGCGGGTCGCTCTCTCCCGCGATGCCGCCGAACACGTCACCGGCAACGAGCCGCCCGCTCCCGATCGCAGCCAGCATCCCGGGGGCCTTGACGCCGGAGGCACCGTCGAAGATCGGCGTAACGTTCAGGCGGCCGCCGCTCGTTCCGGCCAGCTCTTGCGCGAAGACGGTGACCCCTTGACCCGGCATCGAATCCTGCGGATAGTCCGTCGGCATCGACCACGAGGTCTGGGCGAGCGCGGCCGACCGATACGGAAGCAGCGTTGCGATGAGAACAACGACGGCGGCGCGTCTTGTCATCCGTTGGCCTTCGTCCTTCGAGACCGATACTGCTGCCCGTTAGGGTTCTTCGTTCACCGCCGCGAACAGACGGCCTCGACATGCAGGACATCGCGTTCCTCGTCGTCGGGTGCGGGCCGGCCGGCGGCATCGCCGCGCGTGAAGCGGCCCGTTCGGGCGTCGAAACGCTAGTGCTCGAGCGAGATGCCATCGTCGGCCGCAAGCGCGTCTGCGCGGCAGGGCTGCGGGCCGGCTTCTGCGAGAACTTCGACGTTCCGCGCGATATCGTCCATTGCGATCCGCCGACGCTCGCGTTGCACGCGCTCTCGGGCCGCCGCTTCGAGTTCCCGATCGGACAAGGGCACACGACGACACGCGAGGAGCTCGACGGAACGATCGCCGAATCTGCGCGCGCCGAAGGCGCAGAGATTCGTACGAATGCGCTCTTCCGATCGTACGGGCGCGAGGACGGCCGGACGATCGTCGAATACGCCGACACCCTCAGCGGAGAGCGCATGCGCGTCCGGGCGAAGAATGTCTTCCTCGCGCAAGGATCGACGGCGCGGATCGATGCGGGCTCGCCGCTCGCTTACGGCGATTGGGACTCGGGACTGATTACCTGTTATCAGTACCGCGTCTATCTCGAGCGGCCCGCAATTCGGCAAGCCTACGAGACGCTGGAGATGCACTACTACGTCGGCGCGAGCGGGAAGAATGTGATCGCGTGGATGTTCCCCAAGCGCGATCATCTCTCGATCGGGCTTGGGATTCCGGCGAAGCTGTCGGGCAAGGAACTGCGCGCCGAGCTCGACGCGTTCTTGCCGACGGTCGAACGGCGCCTATTTCCCGGCATCGGATACACGCTGCGCGAAGAGGGAAACCTCCTGTACGGGGGCAGGCCGCGTCCGACGCTCAGCGACGGAGGCGTGATGCTCGGCGGGACCGCGGCAGGCTTGGTCGACGCGACGACCGGCGAAGGGATCAATGAGGCGGCGATGTCGGGCCGCGTCGCGGCAAGGGCGGTCGCCGATCTGCGGCGCGGCGTCGTTCGCAATGCGGCGCAAGCCTACGAGCGCACGGTCCAAGCGATGTACTACGGGAAGTTGCTTCACCGCGCCCGCTTGATGCACTTTCTCGAGCGCCGGCCGATCCGTTTCGATCTGCTCTTCGAACAGCTGGCCCGCTTCCCGAAACTAGCCGCGCTCTTGCAACGCGACCGGAACGACTTCTCGTTCGGCGAGTGGATCTTTCTCTACGCGCAAGCCGCGCTGTTTGCGACGCGCGTCTTGCGCACGTGATCGCGTTCGTCGTCCAGCGCTTCGTACGACTGATCTTCGTCCTGCTCGCGATCACGATCGTGAGCTTTGCATTCATGCATGCGATCCCGGGCGATCCGGTGGCGATTCGACTCGGGGATCATGCGACGCCCGAGCAGGTCGCCGCTTTGCGCTCCGCGCTTGGTCTCGACAAGCCGTGGTACGTCCAGCTCACTCTGTACCTGGGCCATCTGTTCCGCGGCGACTTGGGGCAATCGGTCGCCGACGCGCAACCGGTTTTGACGAAGCTCGGCGAGCATTTTCCCGCGACGGTCGAGTTGACGGTCGGCGCGCTGCTGTTCGCGGTCGTCGTCGGCGTGCCGGCGGGCGTGTTTGCGGCCTTGCGGCGGAACTCGTTCTTCGATGTGCTGACGATGAGCGCGGTGCTCCTCGGCGTCTCGATCCCCGTGTTTTGGCTCGGCTGGATGCTCGTCTACCTGTTCGCCGTCGTCCCGTCGCAATTCGGACTCGATCTGTTTCCGATCTCGGGGCGTATTTCGCTGCAGTATTTCGTCCCGGCACGGACGCACTTGGTCGTGATCGACGCGCTGCTGGCCGGCAACGGGCGCGCCGCGCTGGACGCGCTCTGGCATCTCGTCCTGCCGGCCGTTACGCTCGGGACGATTCCACTCGCGATCGTGGCGAAGATCACGCGAAGCGGAATGCTCGAGGTGCTTCGGGCCGACTACGTCCGCACTGCGCGCGCCAAGGGGCTCGGGCCCGCGGCCGTCGTGATTAAGCATGCCCTCCGTAACGCGCTTATTCCGATCTTGACGATCGTCGGTTTGCAGACCGGACTCTTGCTCGGCGGCGCCGTTTTGACCGAGCATATCTTTGCGTGGCCGGGCGTCGGCCGGCTCGCCTTTGAAGCGATCTCGAATCGCGACATGCCGGTGATCAACGGTTGCATCCTGCTGTTTGCGGCGGTCTTCGTCGTGGTGAACGCCGCAGTCGATGTGCTCTACGCGGTGGCAAATCCCCGCATCCGCTACGGGTAAGGGTTTGGGCGGGCCCGCGCGAATTCGAACCTCGAGGGGTATTGATTGAAGGCGGAGCGTCGCTCGGAATACATCGTTGCGGGCACCGCGTACACCCGCGAAGAGGTGATCCATCGCTACATTCACTTGGTGAAGTACGTGGCGGGGCGCATTTCCGTCAATCTGCCGCCCAATGTCGAGCTGAGTGATCTGATCAGCGACGGCGTCATCGGCCTGATCGACGCGATCGAGAAGTACGACGACGATCGCGGCGTCAAGTTCGAGACTTACGCGATCACGCGCATCCACGGCGCGATACTCGACGCGCTGCGGGCGCTCGATTGGGTGCCGCGCGCCGTTCGCCAACGCGCGCGCGAACTCGACCGAACCAGCCTCGAGCTCGAAAACGAATTGGGACGCAAGCCGACCGACGACGAGATCGCGGCGCGCATGGGCGTCACGGCCAAAGAGTTCGACACGATTCAGCAACGGGTCCGCGGGACGACGATCCTTTCACTCGAGGAGCACCTACCCAACGATAGGGGAAGCGAGATCCCGTTGCTCGATACGCTGAGCGGCGTCGACAGCGAGATCGGCGGCGGGATCGAGTCGGCAGAGGTGCGCGCGATGTTGCTGGAGGCGGTCGAGCGACTGTCCCTGCAAGAGCGAACCGTCATCAGCCTTTACTATTTTGAAGGCCAAACGCTCAAGGACATCAAGGCGACGCTCGGCGTCTCCGAGTCGAGAGTGTCGCAAATCCACGCGCAAGCGGTGATCCATCTGCGTAAGAACCTTCACGCGTTGCGCGAGGATCTCGGCTATCGCGAAAACGACCCGACGGTCAAGCAGAAGTACCTCCGCCGCCCCTCTCCCGAGGGCTAACCTCGATGCGTAACGTGAGGCTCAGGCTGCGGGGCGCGGCCGAGCCCACGCTCTTCGATATATCCGGTTCGCCCGGCGGCGGCAGTGAATCGCTCGTCACCGTCGGCGGTGACGTCAGGCTGTATCGCGGCTGGCTTTCGCGCACCGCGGCCGACGCGCTGCTGGCCGAGATTCGCGCGAACACTGCGTGGGTGCAGGAGCGGCGGAAGATGTACGATCGCTTCATCGACGTTCCGCGAGAGCAAGCTTGGCAAGGGGATGACCGCGAGCGGCCTTGGACTCCGCGAGTGCTCGGCGTGCGGAGGGCGCTCGAGGCGCTGACGGGTACGTCGTTCTCGCACGTCTTGTTCAATCGTTATAGGAACGGCAACGACAGCGTCGCCTGGCACAGCGATCGGGAAGTCGAGCACCTCGCGCTTCCGGTGATCGCCTCGCTCACGCTTGGCGCAACGCGTGCCTTCGATCTCCGGCCGAAGACGGCGAGCTCGCAGATCGTTTCGGTCGATCTCGAGCATGGCGATCTGATCGTGATGCGCGGCGCGACGCAGGCGAACTGGGAACACCGCGTCGTCAAGAACCGGCGGATCGCCGGCGAGCGGATCAATCTGACCTTCCGGCAGCTCGCCGAATAACCGGCCGCGGCGCGGCTCCTGGTGACGGCGCGCACGCGACTATCTTAGAAGTTGCTTAGAGTGGCCCGTTTCTTAGCGGCCCTTCATGTAGCGCCCCAAGATGTTGCCTAAGGTGGGTGTGCACTACTCCGCGCGCTTGCCCGCGCAAGTAAAGATTCGAAGGGAGACCATCAGTCATGCGGACTCGCCTCTTGCTCGCACTCATCGCCGGTCTCACGCTCGCTGCTTGCAGCGGCGGAGGCGGCGGCTCGAGCACAACTCCATCCAATGGGAACGGTCAATCCACGCAAAGCCTTTCGCAGCAAGAAGTCGCCGAAACCGGGACGGAAGCCGTCTTCGCGTCGGCCGAGCAAGGCGACGACGAAAACGGACTTTATAACGGGAACATGGGCACTTCGATGGCTTCCTACCGAGTTGCGCTCAGCGCCTTTGACGGGCAGTGCCATAACGGCGTCGAGAAGACGGTCACCGTCATCAACCCGAACGAGAAAAAATACGACGTCAAGTATTTCTACGACAGCACGTGCACGCAATTGGCGCGCGAGGTCGTCTCCTACGTGACGACCAGCGGTTCAGGAGAGTCGGTCACGCGCACCAAGACGAATTACAACCACAGCGGACTCCTGCTCTCGACGCGCAGCACGAACTTCTCGATCACGGGAGCGGCGGGCAACTTCACGGAGACCGTCACGAGTGCTCTGACGATCGGCACGGCAAGCTCGCCGTCGGCGCAGTATGGCCGGACCGACACTATCAGCACGCCGTCAGGTTCGAACGTCTCATCGATCACGGGTAACTCCGGGCACATCGTCAACGACATCAATCTCAACGTGAGCGAGGAGTTCGGTCACACCGCGCAACTCGCCAACGTCACCGAGACCGTCGATTCGTCCGGCGACGTGACCTTCGCCGGCGGGCGCAACGGGACGTTCTACAAGGGCGCGATCGGATCGTTGACGCTTTCGTCCGCACCGCCGTTCACGGTTACCGGCGGAACGCAGTATGGCACGGCTTCCGTCTCGGGTTCGATCACGTTCGATGCCGACGGCAACATGACGGCGATCACGATCACCGCCACGCTGCTCAACGGCGACACGGTGGCGATGAGCGGGAGCGGCTCGCCGATCGCGATCGACGGCACGGTCAAGGACCCGAGCGGGAACGGCGTCGCTACCTTCGTCGTCGACCAGTACGGCGACGGGATCATCACCTATGCTAACGGGTCGCAGCGGCAGATCGTCGACTGGCACGTCGTGAAGTAACCCCGACCGCATACGTCTTGCACCTCGCAAGGGGAGGGGGCCGCTGAAAAAGGGCAGCGGTCCCCTTTCTCTTTGCGCTCGGACGGTCCGGGACGGCCGAGGTGCTACCTTGGCCGTGGCCGGGGGAGCGAGCTGGCACATTGACGGTAAACCGGTTTCTCGGACCGATGTAAACTAGGATTTTTCGGCGAATCACCGCCCTTGAAAGGGGTTCGCCTTGAAGAAATCTCGCTTCTCTGACGAGCGAATCGCCCACGCGCTGCG
>Ga0182024_10005404_pt1 | contig 28679 bp, 28 predicted proteins | sample P32metaG_FD_120480 | JGI IMG/M metagenome (GOLD analysis project Ga0182024, IMG submission 120480) | Permafrost microbial communities from Stordalen Mire, Sweden - P3-2 metaG (Illumina Assembly) | ecosystem: Environmental > Terrestrial > Soil > Wetlands > Permafrost | place: Sweden: Stordalen...
AGCTTGATGCCCAGATCTTCCCGCCGTACGCCTTCCAGCTTGATGCCGGTCTCTTCCATGATCGCTTTGCCGCCGGTGAGGATACCGATATCCTCCAGCATGGCCTTGCGGCGATCGCCGAAGCCCGGAGCTTTCACCGCCGCGGCGTTGAGCGTGCCGCGCAGTTTATTCACCACCAGAGTGGCCAGCGCTTCGCCTTCCACTTCTTCGGCGATGATCAGCAGCGGCTTGCCGGCGCGCGCGATCTGCTCGAGCAGCGGTAGCAGGTCCTTCATGTTGCTGATCTTCTTCTCGTGGATCAGGATGTACGGATCCTCGAGCACCGCTTCCATGCGCTCGGCGTCGGTCACGAAGTAGGGAGAGAGGTAGCCGCGGTCGAACTGCATGCCTTCCACGGTGTCCAGCTCCGTGTTCATGGTCTTGGACTCTTCGACCGTGATCACGCCATCCTTGCCCACCTTCTTCATGGCATCGGCGATGATGTTGCCGATGGTCGGATCGCTGTTGGCCGAGATGGTGCCCACCTGCGCGATCATGTCGCCGGTGACGCTCTTGGACATCTTGGTGACTTCTTTGGTGGCCACTTCGACGGCCTTCTCAATGCCGCGCTTCAGGGCCATCGGGTTGGCGCCCGCCGCGACAGCCTTTACGCCTTCGCGGAAGATGGCCTGCGCCAGAATGGTCGCCGTGGTGGTGCCATCGCCGGCTACGTCGCTGGTCTTGGAGGCAACTTCGCGCACCATCTGCGCGCCCATGTTCTCCAGCGGATCCTTCAGTTCAATCTCTTTGGCAACCGTGACGCCGTCCTTGGTGATGTTCGGGCCACCGAACTTCTTCTCCAGGATCACGTTCCGGCCTTTGGGACCGAGCGTCACTTTGACGGCGTCGGCCAGTTGGTTGACGCCACGCAAAATCGCCTGACGGGAATTCTCGGAATAGACAATCTGTTTCGCCATTGTTTTTCGACTCCTTTAGGAAGCTTTCTTGGCTACCTTGGGGGCAGCATCCAAAATCCCGAGGACTTCGTCCTCACGCATAATCATGTACTCTTCGTTGTCCAGCTTGATGTCGCTGCCGGAATATTTTCCGAACAGAATGCGATCGCCAACCTGCACGTCGAGCGCGATGATCTTCCCGTCTTCCAGGCGCTTGCCTTTTCCCACGGCGACCACTTCGCCCTCCTGGGGCTTCTCTTTCGCCGAATCGGGAATGTACAAACCGCCCTGCATTTGTTCTTTCTCCTCAATCCGTTTGACCACGATGCGGTCGTAAAGCGGACGAATCTTCATGGAACAACCTCCCTCTTCAAATGAATTAATTAGTGTCGGGTTAACCGAGGGAACCCGGCTCAGACTTGATTAGGGTTCCGAGAAATATTATTAGCACACTATGTCGAAGAGTGCTAAAAAATCGCCGTAACAAACAGAATATAAACGAGTTATTTTTGTTGACAACAATCGACTCAAGCTTCTTCAAAGACTCCGAGCTGCCGATTTTTGCGCGCCGACCGCCAGTCGAAACAGCGGCCGTTCATGGCAACGTACACGCCCGGGGGAAGGGTCTGTACCAGGGCGAGAGCAGCACCCAAATTAAACATGCCGTCAGAGCTTCCAAACGTGTACGGAACCATGGCGCCGGTCAGAACGATGGTTTTGCCGGTCGAACTCTTTCCCAGGACCGCGGCGGTCTGCTCCATGGAGTCGGTGCCGTGGGTGATGATGATGCGCTGCTCGGAAGTATCGAGGGAGCGCTGGAGGATGAGAGTGCGATCGGCTTCGGTCATGTCCAGACTGTCGACCATCATGAGCGTTTCGACACTCACCGGAACCAGGCAGCGGCCGCGCTGCAGCATATCACTCAGGTGGGTGTTCTGGAAGAACAGCGTGCCCGTGATTTCGTTGTACTCTTTGTCGAAAGTCCCGCCAGTTGCGAAGATCTTGATGGCAGCCGTGGACATAATGAGCTCCGAGTATACTTTGCCCGCCTTGCCGGCGACAAGATCGCCAGCGCTACGTAACGGCGGCGGTCTTCGCCGCCGGTGGGCTGGTGCTTTGCAACGCCGGCTACCTAACCCGACCCAGGCGCTATAGTAGAGGTATCCCATGCGACGTGCGCGCTGGCTCCTGTTGGTTGCGATCGCCGCTATTCTAAGCGTTGTCTACGTCACGTATCGGGCGCAGAAACTGCACTTGCGGGCGGAGTCTCCTCCTAAACCCAAAGCCCTGCCCCTGGACCTGAACTCGACGGCCGACCTCTGGGAGTACACCGAGAAAAAGGGCGACCAGACCACCGTGAAGATCTACGCCAAGCAGGCCCGGCAGTCCAAGGATTCCTCGCGCATCGATCTGACGGAAGTGCAGCTCCGGCTATATCACAAGACCGGTGACGCCTTTGATCTGGTAAAGAGCGCCGCCGCCATCTACTTCGCCAACGATCACAAGATGTACTCGGAAGGCGAGGTGGATATCACGCTAGGAGAACCGGCCGAAGGGGAGCCGAAGCCGGATCTGGTAGCGATACACTCCTCGGGCGTCAGCTTTGATACCACCGGTGGCAAGGCCGAGACCGATCGTCCCTGCACCTTTACGTTTCGCAACGGCGACGGCAAAGCCAACGGCGGGTACTACGACCCCAACACGCACGAGTTGCTCATGAAGAAGGATGTGGTGGTGAACTGGCACTCACCCGGCGCCAACGCCAAGCCCATGCTTATCGAAGCCACCACTTTGACGTATCAGGAAAACAACGCGGTGATCTTATTGCAACCGTGGGGCAAGCTGACGCGCGATAAAACGGTGGTGGAAGGATACGATTCCGTGGTTCACCTGCAGGATAAAGCTCTGCGCAAGGTGGAATCCAATCGGGCGCACGGCACCGACGAATACCCCAACCGCAAGCTCCGGTACGCTGCCGACGCCCTGGTGATGGATTTCGATGACGATGGCCAGGTGCAGAAGATCACCGGCCAGGGCAACGCCGGTTTGACTTCCACGTCCGAAAGTTCGGAGACCACAATTTCCGCCGCGCGTGTGGAAATGAACTTCGAACCAGGCGACCAGCAGAGTATTCTTTCCCGGGTCAACGCCAGTGGCAACAGCGTGGTAACGGCCAAACCGCTGCCCCAGCCGGGACACGAACTGGGCGAAACCCACGTGCTGCGCAGCGACGTCATAGAACTCAAGATGCGCCCGGGAGGGAAAGAGATCGAGACCGTGCTGACGCATTCGCCGGGTAAGCTGGAATTCCTGCCCAACCTGCCGGAGCAGCACCACCGCACGCTCGATGGCAACGATATGGTAATCGCTTATAGCGGCGGGAACTACATCGATTCCTTCCGCGCCAAGAACGTAAAGACGCTGACCGATCCCACCCCGGAGGAGCGCAAGCGAAATCCTGCCAAGACCGCAACCGCCAGCCAGGAAATGCTGGCCCACTTTGAACCGAATAGCAGCCAGCTGGCGTCCATCGAGCAATGGGGCGACTTCTCGTATGAGGCAGGCGACCGGCGCGCCCGCGCCACCAAGGCCACGCTGGACCAGAAGGAAAATGTCATGGTGCTCGAATCGAACACCAGTACCGCCCAGGCGCGGGTTTGGGACGCGAACGGCACCACTACGGCCGACCACATCCGCCTGGACGAGCGCAGCGGGAACTTCACTGCTGAAGGAAAAGTGAACTCTAGCCGGCTCCCGGAGAAAGATCAGAAGACGTCCAGTATGCTTTCGGGCGACGAGCCGCTGCAGGGCGTGGCGCGAAAGATGGTGTCGACCAATCGCAACCGGACCGTGCACTACGAAGGGAATGTGAATCTCTGGCAAGGCGCCAACCGGGTCGAGGCCGATATCGTCGACGTAGACCGCGAGAAGCAGAGCCTGACGGCGGATGGCAGCGTGGTAACGAATTTGTGGGATCAACCAAAGGCGGAGGATGAGAATACGCCTGCTCCGCCAGCTGTTCTGACTGTGGTTCACGCGGCACGTATGGTCTACACCGATCAAGACCGCCTTGCGGTCTACACCGGGGGCGTTCTGCTGAACCGGACGGGTCTGCGCGTGAAGAGCCGTGAGCTGCGGGCGTTTCTGGCCGATTCCTCCGCCGATTCGCGTCTCCAAAAGGCGTTCGCCGAGGGCGCCGTGGAGATCGTACAGACCGCTTCCGACCGAACCCGCACGGGAACCGGCGAGCATGGCGAGTACTATCCCGACGACCAGAAGGTGATCCTCCGTGGAGGAAAGCCGCACATGATCGACAGCCTGAAAGGCGAGTCGCGCGGCGACGAATTGACCTACTTTGTCAACGATGATAGGCTGCAGGTGAACGGGTCTTTGGGGCAGCCAGTCAAAAGCGTCCTCCACCGCAAGTAGCGCCTGATGAACAAACTCGAGACCAGCGAAATCTCCAAAACCTATCGCGGCCGCCGCGTGGTGGACGACGTCTCGGTATTTGTGCAGCAGGGCGAGGTGGTGGGGTTGCTTGGTCCCAATGGCGCCGGCAAGACCACGTCGTTCTACATCATCGTCGGCTTGATCAGTCCGGACTCGGGCCGTGTTCTGGTGGACGACGAGGATATCACCGCGCTGCCTATGTACGTGCGCGCCCGCAAGGGCATCAGCTATCTGCCGCAAGAGGCTTCGGTGTTTCGCAAGATGACCGTGGAGGAAAACCTTTTGGCCATCCTGGAGACGCTGCCCATGCGCGCGCAGGAGCGGCGCGAGAAGATGGATCGGCTGATCGGGCAGCTCGGCCTGGAAACCGTGCGGCGCAACCAGGGCTACATGCTATCCGGAGGCGAGCGGCGGCGCGTGGAGATCGCGCGTTCGCTGGTGATCGACCCGAGTTTCCTACTGCTGGACGAACCTTTCTCGGGAATCGATCCGATTCAGGTGCTGGAGCTGCAGCGCATTATTTTCGACTTGAAACGCGCCGGCATCGGGATTCTGGTGACCGACCACAATGTGCGCGAGACACTGATGGTGACGGACCGCGCCTACATTATCAATAACGGCCGGATCTTCCGCGCGGGCAGCCCCGAAGCGCTGGGGCGCGATCCCGAAGTGAAGCGCGTGTATTTGGGAGAGTCGTTCACACTTCAGGTGTGATTCCCCACGCTGCCGGTACCGGCGACGGAAACCCCACAATCCCCTCACTCGTCCGCAACTTCATGAGACCACTTTTCCTGTTGTTGCTCGGCGCGTTCTCGGCATGCGCGCAGCCGTTCTCGTTTGGAGTAAAGGGAGGCGTCCCGCTGACAGATTTCCTGGATACGGCATCAAACCCAGGCATGCTTTTCCAATCCAACACGAACCGGTACATCATCGGCCCTACAGCAGAGTTGCACCTGCCGTTCGGGTTGGGGGTGGAGCTGGACGTGCTGTACCGGCATTTTGACTACACGGGCAGCGAGAACCTGGTCGGCGGCATCGTGAACAGCAAGACCACGGCGAGTGCCTGGGAGTTTCCGCTGCTGGCCAAATACCGATTTCCCTCGAAGGTGGTGCGGCCTTACATCGACGGCGGAGTCGCCTGGAACACGCTTACAGGATTGACCCAGACGGTCACCGAGGCCTTTCTCCCCTCAGGCAACACCATGACCACTACCAGTTCGAGCGGGCTGGACTTGGACAAGAATACGACGATGGGTTATGTGCTTGGCGGCGGCATCGATGTGCATGTATTGCTGGTTCACATTTTGCCGGAGATCCGCTACACGCGCTGGGGCGCGCAGCACTTTCTGAGCGCCAATGGGGGAGTGTCCAATAATCAAAATCAGGCGGAGTTTTTGGTGGGGATTACGTTTTAGAGATTCGCGCTGACGTTGTTCCGCTTGACATCCGTAACGTAACGCGTTACGGTTCGGGATGGTTCGGTCGATACGCCACAAGGGAGTGAAACGCCTTCATGAAGATGACGACCCGAGTGGTGTGAATGCGGAACACGTCACTAAGCTGCGCGATATTCTGGCGAGGCTCGACGCGGCCCGGACGGTGGCCGATATGGATATGCCCGGTTTCCGACTGCATCCGCTCAAAGGCGAGTTCAAAGGTTTTTGGGCCGTAACGGTTCGCGCAAACTGGCGCGTGATCTTTCGCTTTGCCGACCCCGATGCATTCGACGTTGATTATGTGGACTACCACTGAGGAGCTTGAACCATGCCGATGAAGAATCCCCCTCACCCCGGAGGTTTTGTGTTGCGCCAGTGCATTAAGCCTCTGGGCCTGAGCATTACGGACGCCGCGGCCGCCCTTGGAGTTACGCGCACCACGCTATCGGAGCTGGTCAATGGGAAGCGCGGAATATCTCCCGAAATGGCCGTCAGACTGTCGAAGGTTTTCGGCGGCAGCGCCGAAAGCTGGCTGGTGCAACAGGTGCAGTATGACCTGGCGCAAGTCCGCACGGACAGGATGAAGCTAAAACGGTTGGAATTGGTCTGAGTCAACCATATGAGATGGTTTCGCATACGCAGAGCGGCGTCAATTCCTAAGGACGAACGTAATATGTTCGAGCGCTATGGGCATCCGTCATCGGAAACGTGCTATTTGGCGGTTTTTCGGGGCCGCAAACGACGGAGCCACAGAAAGCTTTGTACCAAGACCCGGAGACCCGCCAGCATGCTGCGGCGTAGCTCACAGAGCAATATGATCGCGCCGAGCGCAAGGAAACGTGGTCGCTCACTATGGAAGCGTCCATTACAGTATTTGGTGCTGCCGAGCTAGTTTTTTCAATAGTCAATTTCGTATTTCACAAAGGGTAAGCTTTGGAGCCGGTGGTCGCGGATCACTCCAAATGGCTGGATTGTCGGGGTTCAAATGGCTGGATCAGAATTGCCGTGAAGCAACGCCAAAGGTTGCGCTGACAAACTCAGCGAAGAGAGTCTTGGCGTCATCTTTGGACCTGCCGGAAACGTCCACCTTATGCGCCGCGGTCAAGTATAGTCGTTCGCGCGTCTTGTATTCCGTCTGTTCGTATTCTTCAGGCGAGCGCGCGGGCCCAAGGGGATTGCGCCCGATCACTTCTAACGGAGGCGCGTAGATGAGAACAACACCTTGCCGCCGAGCTAACAGGTACTGCTGAAGTTCTGGCGAACACTGTGTTCCCGCCCCGATATCGATGATGTGAAACGCCTGGTTCGAGTTTGCTTCGTCTTCGATGGTATCAAGCGCTTGTTTGCATATATTCCAATTGAATTCGTGTCCTTTGCAAAGGTCGTCCAAACTCCGGTGTTCAGCTTGCAGGACTGTAGCCGCATGGCCTGCGCAGTGTGTCTTGCCTACGCCGGAGGGCCTATCAGGTAGACAGTCATGGTCTATTTAAATCCCGTTCGCGCGACTTACCTCGCGCTAACCCCCGCGAGCAAACGCCGAAAGCGCCGGTCCCGGAGAGGTAAGGGAGAATGGCCCGACGGTACGCCGCGCGGCAATTTCATGCCGCTTCGACTGGAATTTACTCGTCCCTGACATAGTGCAGTTGCACCATACGGGAACATACGGCGCTCTCTTCGAAGTGCAACGACACCGCCTCAAGAACATTGCGGCGAAGTTCCTCCCAAGTCTCCGCTTGCGTGAAGATGGCGCGGCCCAAAGCACGAGCGCAATAGCCGCCTTCCTCCGCATCGCGAATCTCGAAGATCAGCTCCATGCCAATAGGATACGCGAGAGTGAAGCAAACGACAGCACTGCAGCGATCGTCCTTCCAAGCCTCACGCGAAAGCCCGCCGGGGCAGCATCCGGAGCAGCTTTCCTGGCGTCACCGCATCGGCATTCCCCAGCTTGGACGCGCTCAGCCGGTAGTTTCCCACGCGCAGGGTAGCCCGGAAGACGGCATTCGCCAACTTCTCGGCCGCGTCCAAACGCACACGCTCCCAACGTGCATCGTTCGGCGTGACCTGTACACGGCTCCCGCTATACCTGGTTGCCAACTCTTGCAGTTCGGCTTCTCCCGCGGCCGTCAAAATGTTTGGGGTAGTAAACAATTCTAAATACACGCGGCCGAACTTCGAATGGGGAGTCTGGCGTTCGAACCACACCACCGGCAGCTTCAGACGCCAGCACCACTTGCCGTGCGCCCTCAGGAGTTTCGGACCACTGGCGCACCTTGCGTCCAGATAGCCTTTCTCATGCGCCAGTTGCAGGCGCCGCCGATCTCTGCCGCTTAAATCACTCGCGGAAGAAGCCGTCATAGGAAGCACAAGGCTAACAGAATGCAACTGGAAAATCTGAGGCAGTTGAGCCGGGGGCCAAACTAATCAGGACGAGGCCGCGTACGCCTCAATTGAACCAGCAGATAGATGGAAGCGATTACTTATCTTATACAGGCGACGAATAGAAGCCTGGAGCGGGGCGTGGAAAGCGCACCGTCGCCACGGTGTGGCCAAGGATGGTCGCTACCGTATGCCCCAGAGCATTGAACAGTCCGACGACCACGGCAAAGGAGTAGCCAACTGTCCGGATCCAGCGCGCGTTACGAAATGCAAACGGCGACAGGGCCGAGAGCAGGACCGTCAGGACAACGAGTCCAGCCAGCCATTCCCGGAATTCGAATGTCGGCATCGGCCAGAAGCTCAGCTTTGCCCGCACTGCCAGAACCGTAGGATTATACATTGCAAGAAAACCGGTCAAAGCCTCGTCGGTGACGTGGAGCGCGAGGGCGGGCACATCAGCAGCCATGCCACGCCAAGCCGGAACGTGGAGCGGCTGGGGGCATCGAGCGGGGGTGCGGCCGCAGTCAGGATGTTGCAGCCACCACTCCCTGACAGTCCCGGCTCGGTAACGCGCTGGCCGCGCGCACATCACGCAACACGGCGGCCCAACCAGGGTATCCCCGCGCCAGCGAGTAGGCGTCTTCCTCCAGCGAAAACACGACGTCTACGCGCGCACCCGCGGTCAGCTCATCGGCTCGCGCGGCAAAGTTCCAGGCCTTGAGCGCAAGGCTACGCGTGCCTTGCCGCAACATCACGCGCAGATGCTTCTCGTTCCACGGCGCGGGCGGGCCGGCCACCTCCACATCCAGCGCTGCGAATAGCGGCGGAGGGTTGCCATGGCCGAACGGCGCCAGTGAAAAAACCTCCGTGGCGCTGCGGTCGGTAATCTCGGCGAGGTCGATCACGCCGTCCAGCGCCAACTCCAGCAGAAAGTCTTCGGGCTGCAAGCGGGCGGCCGCGTAGGCCTGGAAACGCTCGCGGAACTCGTCCACCCGCGCGCACTCCATCGTCACGCCGGCCGCGTGTTCGTGGCCTCCGAAGCGCACGAACAGATCGGGCATGGCCTCCAGCGCATCCAGCAGATGAAACGCGGGAATGCTGCGACCGGAGCCTTGCGCCAGACCATCCTGCGCGTTGCGGCCCAGCACAAACACAGGCCGGTGCAAGCGTTCCACCAGGCGGCTGGCCACGATTCCCAGCACGCCGCGGTGCCATTCTTCGGCATAGTAGACCAGGGCTGCGGCCGACCCATCCACCGTCATCTGCTCGCAAGCTTCGCGGACCTGCGCCTCCACCTGCTGCCGTTCGGCGTTCTGCTGGTGGAGTTGCGCGGCCAGAACCCGGGCGCGCTCCACATCCGGCGTCAGGAACATCTCGACCACCGCGCGCGCCGTGTCCATGCGCCCAGCCGCATTGAGGCGTGGCGCGATCTGAAACGCCACCTGGCGCGCCGTGGGCACGTTCGCCCGGCTGAATCCGGCAACCTCCAACAGCGCCCGCAGGCCCGGATTGCGGACGTCGCCGAGACCGTCCAGACCGTGTTTGACGATCACGCGGTTTTCGCCCGTGAGCGGCACCACATCGGCCACGGTCGCGATGGCCACCATCTTCAGAAACGATTCGGTGACGCGCCGCAGTTTTTCCGCGGGCCACTCCAGGCTGCCTAACAGCGCCTGTACCAGTTTGAATGCCACGCCGGCGCCGCACAGGTTCTTCTCGGGGTAGCCGCAGTCGAGGCGATTGGGATTGAGCACGGCAAGCGCTGGAGGCAACTCGGCTTCGGGCAGGTGATGATCGGTGACGATCACGTCGATGCCCAGCTCATTGGCGCGTGCCACCACCTCGCCGGCGCGAATCCCCGTGTCCACACTGACGATCAGCCGCACGCCCTCGGCCGCGGCATGTTCCACGACTTCAGCGCGCATCCCGTATCCGTCCTGCAAACGATGCGGGATATGGAAGGTGGCCGAGCCGCCCGCCAGTTCGATAGCCTTCGTCAACAGCACCACCGAAGCCGTGCCATCCACGTCGTAATCGCCATAGATCAGGATTCGCTCACCCGCGGCGATGGCCTTCCGCAGACGATCGAGGGCGCGCGGCATATCGCGCATGGTCGACGGGTCGTGGAGCTCGTCGAGAGAGGGGCTCAGGAAGCGGCGCGCGGCGGCGGGCTCGCCTAGGCCCCGATGGACCAGCATTTTGGCAGCGGGAGCGCTGATGCGCAGGCTATCGCGAAGCGCATCTATCTGCAGCGGATCGAAATTCGGAATGAGCCAGCGGGCTGGGGTCGGCATCGCCTGCCCGGCTCAGTTCTTAGAAAAATAGCCGCCCAGAGAATCGCCTGCATCGGCTCCGTTCTCATCGGCAAAGCGGCTGGAGATCTCCTCTTCCAGGTTGAGGAACTCCTCGTACCAATCCGGCTGCACCTCGTAAACGTAGAGGCGGGAACCGTAATCGAAAGCCAGCTCGAGCGTGCAGGTGACTCCTTCGTAGATGCGCAGCTCGCGCAGCCGCGATTCGTATTCGCGCTGCTCTTCCCGCGAGAGGTCGCAATCCTCCATCTGATCCACCAGTTCGTCCAGCTCCGCGGCCTCGAACTCGCGGGCGGCGAAGATCACCAGTTTGGCGCCGCTCTTGGTTGCGACACCGAGAAACATTTGGTATTCGGGATGTTTTGACACATCCCAAAGAACCATGGGCAGCCCTTCCAGGCCGCCGGGGCTGCTGTGGAAGACCGCGAATTCGGTAGCTTCGAGGTATTCGAGGATTTCACGTTTTAGGGTGTCTAGGTTTATGTCCACTAACGTACCTCAACCCTGGGTAACCACCAGAATATCAGAGGGTTCAGCCAGGTCGCGAGCGGAAGGCGTGACGATGGTCGCGGAGCCGATGTAGATTTTCCGGTTTTCGCGGATGGCATCCCGCACGTCCGCCTCGCAAACAAAGTCCACCGGCTGCAACGCCGCGGCCGCCTGCGGAGCCTCCGGCGCGGTAGCGCAGGAACTGTTGCCATCGGGATTCGTCAGACAGCCGAAGGTGGATGCAGCGCCGCCAGTGCGACGGGAAAGGAACTGATCGACCACATCGGCCGCGAGATTTGAACCCGCTGTGGGGTGGGGCCATGCCCCGCCCCGAGTTGTTACGCCGCGCGCCGCCAGGTACCGTTCGACAGCCGCAACCAGCGTACCGCGATCGACCGGACCGGACGAGGACGCCGGTGCTGCGCGCGCTACCGCCTCGGTTGAAAACGCGCCACTTTCGAAAGCCTCTTCCGGCTTGCGGACCACATACGCCAGCCGCTTAATATTGATCAGATTCAAAGGGCCGATATTATCGGAAGTTGCATTGCCCGCCGCCGCGCCGCAACCGAGCGTCATGGCGGGGAACACATTCGTCGTTATCCCCGTCGAACCGTGCGGCGACGACGTATTCACCAACACGCGCATGGCCGGCATGCGCAGCGCGTATTCCCGGATGCGCGCGTCATCGCGGGCGTGGATCACCGAAGTGTGCCCCAGGCCCCCGAATTTCAACAAGGCGTAGCAAGTCTCCACGGCGGCGTGAAAATCCTTGACGAAGTGCAGCGACAGCACCGGCGCGAGCTTTTCCGCCGACAGCGGGAACTGTTTTCCCACGCCCGCGATTTCCGCGCAGATCACCGAGGTCTCGGCCGGTACTTCGAACCCCGCCATGCGCGCAATCTTAGTGGCCGCCTGTCCCACGCATTGCGGATTCACCGTCCAATTCGGCAGAATCAGCAGCTTGCCCAGCGCTTCCTTTTGCGTGTCGCTGGCGATATGGGCATGGTGCGATTTCAAAAGAGCGAGAATGCGATCGCGCAGCGATTCCTCGGCTACGATGGCCTGCTCGGTGGAGCAGACCGTGCCGTAGTCGAACGATTTGCCGGCCACTACTTTCGCCACCGCGTCTTCCAGGTCGGCGGACTGATCGATGAGCACTGGGACGTTGCCCGGCCCCACACCGAGCGCGGGCTTGCCGCTGGAGTAAGCGGCCTTCACGATGGCCGCTCCGCCGGTGGCCAGAATGTAGCTGGTGCGTTCGTGACGCATGAGCGCCTGCGTGCCTTCGATGGTCGCCGTGTCCACGCACTGGATCACGCCTTCCGGAGCGCCGGCTTCCATAGCGGCCTGGTACAGCACGGCGGCGGTGGCGCAGGTACAACGGTACGCGCGCGGGTGCGGGCTGATTACGATGGCGTTCCCGGCTTTCAGCGAGATCAGCGTTTTATAGATCGCGGTGGAGGTCGGATTGGTGACCGGTAGGATGGCCGCCACCACGCCCACGGGAACCCCGACTTCCACAATCTTTTCTTCGGGCAGCTCGCGCAGGATGCCCACGGTCTTCAGGCCGCGCATCTTGCGGGGGAGCAGGTAGCAGGCCAACAGGTTCTTAGTGTGTTTGTCGCGGGCATTGCCGTACGTGGTTTCTTCCACCGCCAACTGGGCCAGGCGTTGGGAGTGTGCGCAGGCGGCCGCGGCCACGTGCTCCACAATGGCGTCGATCTTTTCTTGGGAGTAGGTAAGGTACTTCTGCCAGGCCTCGTATGCTTTGTCGACTTTGGCGCGGACCTCCTGTATGGAAAGGAGGTCTTGGTCCTCGAGCATCGACCGACCTTACTTCTTCAGACCGCCGGTGGGAAGAGCCCTCTCAACCTCTTCGTGGGGACGGGGGATGACATGAACGCTGACCAGCTCTCCGACGCGCCGGGCCGCGGCCGCGCCCGCATCCGTGGCGGCTTTCACCGCACCCACGTCTCCGCGGCAGGTGATCAAGACCAGGCCGGCACCCACGAATTCCTTGCCTTGCAGCACCACGTTGGCGGTCTTGACCATCGCGTCAGCGGCCTCGATGGCGCCCACCAAACCCTTCGTTTCGATCAGGCCTAAGGCCTCATTCATGGCTCCTCCAGCAATGTGAAATCCACCGCTCCCTTTGGTCACGGCTCTGTAGGCGCCATTGACGTAACGCGCCTTCGACGTCATCGCGCCCGCGTCCCATTCAAACCGAACACGCCTTACAGAGCCGTGACCAAAGGGAGCGGTTGCGGACCTTCAGAAACACCGAGACTACCACATTTCCGGAAGCCGGCGGTCCCATGTTGCACCCTTTGGGATATAATTCCACCGCCGCCGATTTCAACGCACAGAGTGAGGACAGGAATGCGCAAAGCCGCGTGGTTCGCAGTCGGTATGGTCGCCGGAGCTCTGACGCCGGCGGCGATCGCACAGGTCAACAACTACAAGCCGGTTACCGAGGAGATGCTCATCAATCCGAGCCCGGACGACTGGCTGATGTACAGCCGTACCTACGACGCGCAACGCTACAGCCCGCTCAAGCAGGTGAACAAGGGGAATGTCGGGCAGCTCGGCTTAGCCTGGACGCGCGGGCTGGGAGCCGGCGCAACCGAAACCATACCGCTGGTGCACAACGGCGTGATGTACCTGGTGGTGCCGGGCGCCGGCGTGGAGGCCATCGATGCCACCAACGGCGATTTGCTGTGGGCGTACAAGCACAAGATGGCCGATGCGGGGCAAGCTGCCAGCGCCCGGACCAAGACCATCGCCATCTATGGGGACATGATCCTGTACACCGCGCCGGACAGCAACGTAGTGGGCCTGGACGCCAAGACGGGCGAACCGCGCTGGCAGACCAAAGCCGATGAACGCGGGCACACCTCGGGCTCTCTTGTGGTGGATGGCAAAGTGATCACCGGCGGCACATGCGCCAAAGGCCTGCGCGCCAATTGCTACATCTCGGCGTACGACGCGCTATCGGGCAAAGAGATTTGGAATTCTACACCACGCAGGGCCCGGGCGATTCCAACCCGGACACGTGGGGAGGCGCGCCCGTCGAGAGGCGCACCGCATCCACGTGGGGCCTGCCGGGCACCTACGATCCCGTGCGCAAGCTTCTCTACTGGGGCGTTGCGAATCCTACGCCCAACTCGCGGATGGCGCGCCATGGCGGCAAGTGGGACGCGATTCCCACCTCATCGCCATCCGACCTCTATAGCAATTCCACCCTCGCGCTGGATCCCGCCACCGGCAAACTTGCCTGGTATTATCAACACCTGCCCGGCGACGATTGGGACGAAGATTACACACACGAGCGGACGCTTTTCCGCACGGCCTACAATCCCGATCCCAAGTACATCAAATGGCTCAACCCCGATGTGAAGCGTGGCGAGCAGCGGGACTTCGCCGTCATGGTAGGAGAGGGCGGCGGCGTATTCGCGCTCGACCGTGGCACGGGCCAGTTTCTCTGGGCGACACCGTTTCCCTACGACACGCCGGAATTTCTGATCTCCAAGATCGACGGCAAAACCGCCAAGGTCTATCTCAATGAGGATTTGATCTTCAAGCAGCCGAAGGAAGAGAAGCTCATCTGCTTCTACAACACCCGCAGTTACTGGCCCACTGCGTATTCTCCGGCCACTAACTCGCTGTATGTGCCGTTCACCGACACCTGCCTCGATAACATCGAGGGCGGCAAACGTGTTAATAAGATGCGGCCCGAGGCGGACCCGAATAACTTGACCGGCATTGCCAAGATCAATATGTCTACCGGCGAGATCCACCGCTGGAGCACCGGGCGCACGCCCTCGAACGGAGCGGTTCTCGCCACTGCCGGAGACTTGATTTTCAATGGCGACTTAGGCCGCCGGTTCCGGGCTTTCGATGCCGAGAGTGGCAAGGTTCTGTGGGAGACAGTGCTGGGAGGCAGCATCTCCGTGAGCACCATCACTTACGGGGTAAATGGCAAACAGTACATTGCCGTGATGACGGGAGACGGGCTGCTCACGCAGGGCTTGGTCCGGCAAGTAGCGCCGGAAGTGAAAACCGTCGCCGGCCACAACGAGATTTACGTTTTCGCGCTGCCGAAGTAATCGCGCTTCACCGCGCAAGTGTAGCGGCCAGCGGGCTGCGTCTTGCGCTGCCCAGTTTGCCATGCCGGCGACAAGATCGCCAGCGCTACGTAACGCCGGCGGTCTTCGCCGCCGGTGCGCCTTCTTCCCAAAATCACAAATAAACCCATACGGACGATAAGGGATATTTAGAACGTCCTCTAGGGCCTCGCGGGACGTTGGAGAGTACTGTGTTGCCGACTGATAATCGAACCGTTCACATTCTGAAACGCGGCTCCGAAGATGTGCTGCTTTTGGGCGAGACGCCCCAGCTCGATTCCATCCACGCGTTGCACGAGGCGGCTTTGAGCCTCTCCCAGACCGCCGCCCATGTGGTGGTGGATTGCGACGGCGTGGAGCACTTGGGCGCCTGGGCCGTCCAGATCCTGATGGCATTGAAAATCGCTCTGGCCAGTAACGGAGGCGGATTACGGATCGCGGGAGCCAGTCCCCCGATTCACCATTACCTGGCGCTGGCCGGGGTTAGCGAACACTTTCCGGAAGTGAGCGCGGGAGGGAACACATGCCTAAAACAGTGCTGATTGTGGATGATTCCCCTTCGATGCGGCAAATGGTCGCATTCGTTTTGCAGCAGGGCGGCTTCAACGTGGTGGAAGGCTCGAACGGCCAGGAGGCTTTGGGCCAATTGGATGTGCACAAGGTCGACTTGATCGTGACCGACCTGAACATGCCCGTCATGGATGGCATCACCTTGATCCGGAACGTCCGCGCCCGGCCGGCATTGAAGGGCACACCGGTGCTCATGCTGACCACCGAATCGCAAGACAGCATCAAGCAGCAGGGCAAAGCGGCGGGAGCCACCGGCTGGATCGTCAAGCCGTTTCAGCCCGACAAGCTGCTGGCCGTCATCGCGCGAGTCCTGCCATGAAGCAAGGATGGATCGAACCATGCAGATAGATCTCAGCCGCTTCCGCGACACGTTTTTTCAGGAATCCGCCGAGCACCTGGCGGAGATGGAGAACGGGCTGCTGCGTCTTGAAAGGGAGCCGGGCGATGCGGAATTGCTCAACGCCATCTTCCGCGCGGCCCACTCGATTAAGGGCGCCAGCGGCACGTTTGGATTCGAAGACGTGGCGCATTTCACGCACGGACTGGAAAGCCTGCTGGACCGCCTGCGCGGCGGCGAGATTCAGGTCACGCACGGATTGGTAGACCTGCTCTTGCGGTCCGAAGACATGCTGCGCGACCTGCTGACGCGCGCGGCGGCTGGCACGGCGGCTCCGGAAGAGATGGCTGCGCTGGTGACCGAACTCCACCAGGCCAGCGGCACGGCCGGGAAGTCCGTTCCGGTTCCTGCGGCAAATCATCCAGCGGAGCCCGCGGAATCGAAGGGGACGGCGTATCGGGTCAGCTTCCGGCCTTCCACGGACCTGTTCCAGCAGGGGATGGACCCGCTGCTGATCCTCCGCGACGTAGCGGCTCTGGGCGAATCTGTCACCACCATCGATGTGGGGCAGCTTCCGCCGCTGTCCGGTCTCGATCCGGAGCAGTGTTACCTGGCCTGGACGATACGCCTGGTTACCTCCAAGACAGTCGAAGAAATCCGCGATGTCTTTGCGTTTGTGGAAGACAATGCCGAAATCCGCATCGAACCGGAAGTCCCCGATTCGCGCCCGGCAGCCGTTGCGGTTACTGAGACGAAGGCCGCGGCCGCGCCTGCGGGAACGGCGTCCCTGCGGGTGTCCACTTCGAAAGTGGACAAGCTCATCGACCTGGTGGGCGAGCTGGTGATCGCCCAATCCATGGCCAAAGCGATCGTCGAGGGCTTCACGCCGTCGCGGTTGAATCAGTTGCGCGAAGCCATGGCCGAGACGGAGCGCTACACCCGCGAATTGCAGGAGCGCGTGATGAGCGTGCGGATGCTGCCCATCAGCCAGGTCTTCAGCCGCTTCCCGCGCCTGGTGCGCGACGTGGCGGCCCAACTGGGCAAGCAGGTGCGCATCGAGATGGCGGGCGAAGAGACGGAACTGGATAAGGGCGTGGTGGAACGCATGAGCGATCCGCTGACGCACCTGGTCCGCAACGCCATCGACCACGGCATTGAATCCCCCGAGGAGCGCCGGCGTTTGGGCAAACCGGAAGAGGGACTGCTGCGGCTGGAAGCCTACCACCAGGGTGGCAACGTGGTAGTGTCGGTGTCCGACGACGGGCGCGGCCTGGATGCCGAACGCATCCGCCACAAAGCCGTGGAGCGGGGGCTGATTGCGGAAAGCGCCGTCCTGACCGCCGAGCAGGCCCACAATCTGATTTTTGAGCCGGGCTTTTCGACCGCCGAGACGGTCAGCGACGTTTCCGGCCGCGGCGTGGGTATGGACGTGGTCAAGCGCAGCGTCCAGGCGTTGAACGGATCGGTAGCGGTGCGCACACAGGCCAGTGGCGGCACCGCGGTGACGATCCGTCTGCCGCTCACCCTGGCCATCCTGGACGGGCTCCTGCTCAAGGTTGGGGCGGAGACTTATGTGCTGCCGCTGGTCTCGATAGTCGAGTCCATCCGTCCTCTTCCCGAGCACGTGCGCGGGGTGGCCGGAAGAGGCGAGGTGGTCGCGGTTCGCGGCGAGGCGCTGCCACTGATGCGCCTGCACCGATTGTTCGCCATCCCCACGGAAATTACGGATCCGTGCCGCGGGCTGACGGTGATTATGGAATCCGGCGGCCAGCGGGCGGCGTTGTTGGTCGATGAGTTATTGGGACAGCAGCAGGTCGTGGTCAAGAGCCTGGAGGCGCACTACCGCAAGGTGCAGGGTGTGCTGGGCGCCACCATTTTGGGCGATGGCCGGCCGGCGCTGATCCTGGATGCCGCCGGGCTGGCGCAGGCCGCCCACGGCGCAGTCAACGAGGAAGCAGCTTAGAGGAGGTCGAGCGATGCAACAGACACAACCGGCAGCAACGGCCGCGGGCTTGAACGCCTACGCCAGCGACGTGGATCAGTATCTGACGTTCAGCCTGGGGCAGGAAGAATATGGAATTGAAATCCTGAAGGTTCAGGAGATCAAGGGCTATTCGGCCATCACGCCGATTCCCAACACCCCTCCGCACGTGAAGGGCGTCATGAATCTGCGCGGCACCGTGGTTCCGGTAGTGGACCTGCGCTCCAAGTTCGGGATGGAGACGGTGGAGTACACCAAGTTCACGGTGATCATCGTGGTAACCATCGGAACCAAAATCGCCGGACTGGTGGTGGACGCGGTCTCGGATGTGCTCAACATCCCGGCTTCCGATATACGCCCCGCGCCGGATTTCGGCTCGCGCACGGATACGCGTTTCATCACCGGCATGGCCAACAGCGGCGACAAACTGGCAGTACTTCTGGATGTCGACAGGCTCCTCGGCGACGAAGAACTATCGGCGGTAGCGAGCGAGGGCTAGGCAGCGGCGGAACGGGAAAAAGGAGATCGGGAAAAATGCAGTGGTTTCGGGATTGCAAAACAGTTACCAAGCTCATGATCGGCTTCGGCATCATGGCGCTCTTCATGGGTGTTCTCGGGTATGAGGGCATTCGCAATATCACGGCGCTCAACGGCAGTATGCGCGACATGTATGAGCACAACGTACTGGGGCTGAACTATCTCAAGGATGCCAACCTGCAACTGACCGCGGCCGGCAAATCGATCCGCAATGCCATGCTGGCCAAGGATGCCAAGGATCTGGAAGTCCGCGTGGGAGAACTGCACGGCAACCGCGACACATTTCTGACGGATATCGAAGCCTTTCAGAAGTGCCTGGTGGTGGAGGCGATGAAGGCCAAGACGCTGGCGCTGCTGGATGAATTCCGGCTGAACGCCAACGCGCAGGACAAGGTGGTGGAGATTTTGCAGAGCGGCCATCGCGAGGAGAGCATTGCCCAGATCGAGATGTTGAACACGCTGCAGAAGCGGCGCGAAGAACTGATGACCGAGCTGACGCGAGACGAACTGGACATCATGAAGAAAGCCGCGGCGGATGTGGACGAGACCGGCGGTTCCGCCAAGAGCTGGTCGCTGATCCTGGTGCTCGGGGCGGTAATGGTGGCGCTCGGTCTGGGACTGGGCATCGCGCGCATAATTACCAATCCGCTGCGCCGCATCGTAGAAGTGGCCGGCAAGGTAGCGGCGGGCGATTTGGATCAGTCGATCGACTACCGCGCCAAAGACGAGACCGGCATGCTGGCGGAAGCTTTTTCCGGATTGATCGGGACACTGAAGGGATTGATTGGCGAGACGTCGCAACTGGTGAAGTCGGCGCGGGCTGGACAGCTCGACCGGCGTGGAAACGATGGCAAATTCGAGGGCGCTTTTCGCGAACTGATTGCCGGCATCAATGACACCGTGGATGCCTTCGCGGCGCCCGTGAAGGAAGCCTCGGCGGTGCTGGTAAAAGTGGCCGCCCGCGATCTCACCGCGCAGATGGAAGGCGATTACCAGGGCGATTTCGCCATCGTCAAGAATTCTCTGAATACCGCCGTAACTAACCTCCGCGACGCGCTCTCAGAGGTGAAGATATCGGCGGAAACCGTTTCGGCGACCGCGCAGACGCTGTCGTCGGCCTCCGAGGAGATATCGAGCGGCGCGCAGGAACAGGCTTCGAGCCTGGAAGAGACGGCGTCGAGCCTGGAGGAGATGACCGCCACCGTGAAGCAGAACGCCGACAGCGCGCGCCAGGCCAGCCAACTGGCGGCCGGTTCGCGGGATGCGGCCGAGAAGGGCGGGCTGGTGGTGAAGGCGGCGGTAGCGGCGATGACGGAGATCAACCAGTCATCCAGTAAGATTGCCGACATCATCACTACCATCGATGAGATTGCGTTCCAGACCAACCTGCTGGCGCTCAATGCAGCGGTAGAGGCCGCACGGGCCGGCGAGCAGGGCCGCGGTTTTGCCGTGGTCGCCGCCGAAGTTCGCAACCTGGCGCAGCGCAGCGCCACCGCAGCCAAAGAGATCAAAGGTCTCATTCAGGACTCGGTGCGCCGTGTGGAGAACGGCTCGGAACTGGTCAATCGCTCCGGTCAGACCCTCGAGGAGATCGTGCAATCGGTGAAACGCGTGACCGATATCGTGACCGAGATCGCGGCGGCCTCCAAGGAACAATACACGGGCATCGAGCAGGTCAACAAAGCGACCATGCAGATGGACCAGGTGACGCAGGCCAACGCCTCGCAGACCGAGGAGATGTCCTCGACTGCGCAGGGGCTCTCGGCCAATGCCGAACAGTTGCAGGCGTTGGTGGCAGGGTTCCAATTGGGCGCGCAACAACAGAACCGCGGCACCGCAACCCCGCTGGCGAGGCGGGCGCCGGCCAGCCTGGTGAGGAAGAAGACTCCTCCGCCGCGCGCGATGGCATTAGAGGAAAAGGCGTCGAACCTGGCGTCTTTGGCACGGCACACCGCCGGCGAGAGCAAGGGCGACTTCGAAGAATTTTAGCCGGGGGCTTGGGCTCCCACATATAGAGTCAGGAGATACGTCATGCAGTGGTTTCGGGATCGCAAAACAGTCACCAAGCTCATGATCGGCTTCGGCATCATGGCGCTTTTCATCGCAGTCCTCGGGTTTGAAGGTCTGCGGAATATCACGTCTTTGAACGCCGTCACGCATGATATGTATCAGCATCACGCCATCGGCCTGAATCATCTCCTCGAGGCCAATGTGAGCCTGATCAAGACGTCGCGCTCGCTCCGCAATGCCCTGCTGGCGAAGGACGACACCGGCGTGCAACAGGCCGTGGATCAGTTACAGAAGGACCGTCTGTCCTTCTCCGAGGAGTTTGAGGGTTTTCAGAAACTCACCGAAGCGCCGGCCGTCCGCGCCAAAGCCACTATCGCGCTCGACCAGTATCGCGAAGTCGTGCGGGAGCATGATCAGATTATCGCCCTGGTCCGGGCTAAGCAGCACGAAGAAGCCATGGCTCAACTCAAGAACCTGATTGAGGCCAACTCCCGAATGGATGCCGACATGGGCGATCTGGTGCATTCCAAGTTGGAGGCAATGCAGGAGGCCGCCGACGGGGTCGACAATACCGCGCGTGCCGCCGAGTCTTCTACCACCATCCTTATCGTCGGGGCGATTGTGGCCGCTCTGTTACTGGGATTCTTCATCGCGCGTCTGATCACCAATCCGCTACGGCGCATCGTAGAAGTCGCCCGCAACGTGGCGGCGGGCGATTTCGATCAGAGCATCGACTTTCGCGCCAAAGACGAGACGGGCGTGCTGGCCGAGGCCTTTTCCGGCCTGATTGCCACGCTGAAGGGAATGATCGGCGAGACACGCGATTTGGCGGTGAAGATGGCGGAACGGGACCTCACGGGGAAAATAGAAGGCAACTACCAGGGGGATTTCGCCATCATCAAGAATTCTTTGAACACCGCCGCAGCCAGCCTGCAGGAGGTATTTGTCGAGGTGAAGTCTGCCGCCGACAGCGTCTCGTTGACTGCCAAGGCGCTCACGTCGGCTTCCGACGAAATCTCGAGCGGCGCGCAGGAGCAGGCTTCGAGCCTGGAAGAGACGGCATCCAGCCTGGAGGAGATCACCGCTACGGTAAAGCAGAACGCCGACAGCGCACGGCAAGCCAGCCAACTGGCGGCTGGATCGCGGGACTCGGCGGAAAAGGGTGGGCAAGTGGTCAAGTCGGCCATTGCGGCTATGACCGAGATCAATCAATCGTCCAGCCGGATTGCCGACATCATCACGACCATCGACGAGATCGCGTTCCAGACCAACCTGTTGGCGTTGAATGCGGCAGTCGAAGCCGCGCGGGCCGGTGAGCAGGGCCGCGGTTTTGCCGTGGTGGCGGCGGAAGTCCGGAACCTGGCGCAGCGCAGTGCGACCGCGGCCAAAGAGATCAAGGGTCTCATTCAGGATTCGGTGCGCAAGGTGGAGAACGGCTCGGAGCTGGTCAACCGCTCCGGTCAAACTCTGGAGGAGATCGTGCAATCGGTGAAGCGCGTGACCGATATCGTGACCGAGATCGCGGCGGCTTCCAGGGAACAATACACCGGCATCGAGCAGGTCAACAAAGCCACCATGCAGATGGATCAGGTGACACAGACCAATGCATCGCAGACCGAGGAGATGGCTTCCACGGCCCAGGGGCTCCTGGCGAATGCCGAACAGTTGCAAGCGTTAGTAGCGGCAAGTTTCCGTATGGGAACGACTGGCGCGGGCCGCCCGGCCGCGCCCCGGGCAATCGTCGCGCCTCCAGACCGCGGCCCGCGGAAGAGGGCCGCTCTTCCGGCGCGCGCGGCGCGGCACAACGAGCGGGCCCTGGTCTCGCTGGCGCAACATACGGCCGGTGACACCGAGGAGTTCTAAAGCGTGATCGAATCCGTCTATTCCGATCTCGCACCGCTCACCGACCGGGAGTTTCACGACCTCGGAAAGTTGATTCTGGACGAGACCGGAATCTGCCTCAAGGACTCCAAGCGTATGCTGGTGCAGGCGCGGTTGGCCAAACGTTTGCGGACCCTCGGGTTCGCGAGCTATGGCGCATACTTCGAGTATGTCTCGCAGCCGGCCCATGGAGACGAGCGCGGCGAACTGGTCAATTGCATTACGACCAATAAAACCGACTTCTTCCGCGAGAATCATCACTTCGAGTTTCTGGCCAAGCAAGTGATCCGGCAAGCCGAGCAACGGCCGGCCAGCGGCGGGCTGCGGCGCCTGCGGCTGTGGAGCGCCGGCTGCTCGACGGGCGAGGAGCCGTACTCGATGGCCATCACCATTCTGGAAACGCTGGGTTCCAGCCGCGGTTGGGACATCAAGATTCTGGCGTCGGACATCGATACCAAAGTGCTGGCCAAGGCCGAGCAGGGCATCTACGAGGCAGAGCGTCTGGCAGGCATTCCCGAGGCCAGCGTGCGCAAATATTTCCGGCCTATGGAAGACGGCCAGCGGTTCGCGGTGAGGGAGAATCTGAAGGAGCTCATTCGTTTCCGGAAGATCAATTTTGCCGATGCCGCCTGGCCGGTACGCACGCGCTTCGACTCCATCTTCTGCCGCAACGTGATTATCTATTTCGACCGGCCCACGCAACACCGCCTGCTGGAGCGGCTGGCCGCGTACCTGGAACCGTCCGGCTACCTGATGATGGGCCACTCCGAGAACCTCTACTGGGTCAACGATCTGCTGGTTTCGCAGGGCAACACGGTTTACCGTCTGCGGGAAACAGGGCCGGCGGCATGAAGATCGTGCACATACACATCGGCGACATCTTCGCCAGCCGCGAGCCGGCCGAAGTGGAGACGGTGCTCGGCTCGTGCATCGCGGTCTGCCTGTTCGATCCCATCGCGCTGGTGGGGGGAATGAACCATTACATGCTTCCCAAGGGGCGCCCGGAAGATGGCGCGCCGACGCGTTTCGGCGAACACGCCATGAGCGGCCTGATCGAGCGGGTCTGCGGGTTGGGTGGAAAGAAGGAGCGCCTGCAGGCCAAAATCTTCGGCGCCGCCAGCGTCCTGCAGATGGACGAAAACTGGATCTGCGTGCCTTGCGCCAATCGGAAGTTCGCCCGCAAGTATCTGGCGGCGTACCACATTCCGCTGATCAACGAGCGCCTGGGCGGCAACCTGCCGCTCAAGGTCCGCATGTTCACACACACGGGACGAGTGCTGGTGCGCGCGCTGCCGCGCACCCTGGCCCGCGAAACCGCGATCCCCAAACTGACCCTGGCCGAGCGCTGGAAGTGGTTCGAGGAGCTTGGGGAACCGCCGCGAGAGGATTCCGGTACGTGAAAAAGATCAAAGTCTTAATCGTCGACGACTCCGCCCTGATCCGCCAGCTTCTCACCGAGATCCTTTCCCGGGATCCCGCCATAGAAGTGGTGGGAGCGGCCCCGAACCCCCTCATTGCCCGCGAGAAAGTGCTTCGCCTGGAGCCGGACGTGATCACTCTGGATGTCGAGATGCCCCAGATGGACGGGCTGACTTTTCTCGAGAAACTGATGCGCGCCCATCCGCTGCCGGTGGTGATGATCTCATCTCTCACCGAGCGCGGCTGCGATACCACGCTGCGCGCGCTCGAGCTGGGCGCCGTGGATTTCGTGACCAAGCCGCGCATCGACGTGGCGGATGGCACGGTGCAACTGGCCGACGAAATCGTGGAGAAGGTGAAGGCGGCGGCGCGAGCCAGGGTGGGCACACCGCGCCGGCGCACGGACCGGCCGCCGGCCCCGCTGGCAACGAGGGCCTTGCTGAAGACCACGCATCAAGTCATTGCCATGGGAGCTTCCACAGGAGGAACCGAGGCCCTGCGCGAGGTCCTGGAACCGCTGCCCGCCGATACACCCGGAATCGTGATGGTGCAGCACATGCCGGAGAATTTCACGCGCTCCTTCGCCGCCCGCCTCGATTCCCTGTGCCGCGTCCGCGTCAAAGAGGCCGAAGACGGCGACCGCATTCTGCCGGGTCACGTGCTGTTGGCGCCGGGGAACTACCACATGGAAGTGGTCCCCAGCGGCGCCGAATACCATGTGCGCGTTTTTCAGGGCGAACCGGTCAATCGACACCGCCCGTCCGTTGACGTGCTCTTTCGTTCCTGTGCACGCCGCCTGGGAAGCAACGTGGTGGGCGTGATCCTGACCGGCATGGGCGCCGATGGCGCGCGCGGGCTGCTCGAAATGCGCGAAGCCGGCGCTCGCACCATCGCGCAGGATGAGGCCAGTTCGGTGGTCTTCGGTATGCCGAAGGAAGCGATCGCCCTGGGGGCGGCTCAGGAGGTTTCGTCGCTAACTGCGATTCCGGCGCGCATTCTGCGCATGCTGGATTCGGCGGCGTAAGAGGTCGATGCGTTCGTGGGGCGTGGCCCTGCCAAGCCGGCGACAAGATCGCCAGTAGTGCGAACAGATTCTCTTCAAGCCATATTTCGTCTGAGCTCGCATCACGGCGCATCTCAGCACCAAACCCTTTAGCAAGAGTGATTTCCTTAATTTAGCTTGCTTCGATAATGGCTGACTGCCAATCGTGTAGTCGGCTGTCAGAGCCAGTGCAGTGCCCTACATCCTTCGTATTTTAATCGACCTGACTTGGGTTGTGTGGATTCCGGGCCATGTGAATAAAGCGTTCCGGGGCTATGTGAATACGGATTCCCGCGGGATGTGGGACGCAAAAATCGGCGATCCCGAAATCGCTATTCACGTCTCCGGAATCGTTTTCTGGAAAAACCTAATTCAAGCATAAGCGAATCTCTAACTAAGGAACACTAGTAAACGGCCGGAACTCAACCGCAAAGCTCCGTTAAGATCGATCAACATATCGGTGAAAACTGTCATATTGGCGCAGGTGTGGCCGTCGTTCATCGCGCGGGGGAATGAGTCCGACGAGTTCTGATTGCGTGTATGATCAGGCCGACATCGAATAAGAGGATCAGGGCATTTACGCCTAGCAAAAGAATAGAATCGCGACTCGCCTCTGATGCCGCACGAGAAATGTTAAGCTGTGGCGCATTCCACCTGATCCCGTCCACCCAAATACAGAAGGCGCTTAGAGTAATGGCGCCGAACCAAGCCACCCAGTCGAGGCTGCCACGCATCCATCGCCACTGTCGCACACTTACAGCTTCCATCACGAGGGTTGCATCGCACCAATACATTAACGCAGTAGATACAATAAATAGTGAAGACATCACAAATCCCGAAGTATTGTGGCCCGAACGAAGTAGCTCTTTCGCCAGATCAAACACAATCCAGGAGCCATAGGGAATTACTACTAGGCTCAACAATACTGCGCCTATCCACATAAGCCATCTCCCCACAGTAACTGCTCGTGACTGTATAATTGCCCCCAATATCAGAAATGGCGAGCCGAAGGCCAATGTGCCAAAAGTAGCTGAAAAGCATCCGGTAAGTACAGCCAACCAACGTACCTTGGCGGAGATCACACCGCCGCTTCTTAGGGCTTCTTGTCGATTGAGTTCCAGATTGTCCTCCTATGGGCGAGATTGCTTACCTTGATATACACTGGCTTTGGAATGATCCCATATCGCGATTGTTGTCCCCTGGGAGCAGGAGAATTGGTCCGGTATTCGGATCGCCTGATGTTGTAAATGTCAGTAACATAGTTCTGTGCAGAGCGGAATTCACTGCAAAGACTTCTGCGTTTGGAAAGGCATCCCCGTACAAGTGCCCCCAGAAACAAAGTTGCCCCGAATCAATGAGCGGCGTGAAATCCAACTTGGTGTTGATATCAGGAGCTCCGGGAACCAGCGGATTCGAGCCAGCAAACTCCATGTGGAGCGAATAGCCGGTGTCCTGTGATGCTGCTGCAAACCTTATGCGGGGACTCCCTGTTTGCGTACGGCCGAATATATCGATGCTTGGATCTGAAGATGCATCCTTCAGGCCTAGTATTGCGCCGGGCATCCAAAATTTCACGATGCCAGTCACTCTTGCCGTCGCCTCTAGGTCGGTTGTAAACGACCTGTTGTCTCCATAGAAACAATTCGTAAAACACACGGGTGGCTCAGGTCCAAACAGCTCCCAAGGTGCGAACGATCGCACGTATATAGTCTCCGGGATAAGGTACGGTCCATTCTTGGGTTGCCCGGGCGCCGCGGCAGATAGGTTCCCTCCATCGACTGCGGCAAAGGTGGGCGCATCGTCGGTTGGCGCGGAGGCTACCTGTTCGGTTGAGCCTATCTGGTACGTCTTGCCTCGCCAAGATTCCGTGAGCATGTTGACTTGCCCTGTGGCGCTTCCGTTTTGGTCATAGGTGACTCCTGACTGTCCGATGAAGCCGCCATCGGCGGTTGCGATCTGAGGCTGTTCGTTGGGAACGGTCCAGCGCACTCCCGTTTGGTCGAAGGCGACCATGAGGCTCCCCGAATCCGTTTGTGCCGTGCCCACATACGAACCGTCCTGGGCTTGGAGTGCCGGGATGAGAGTATAGGATTGGCCGGCCACCGCCGGCGCGCTTAGGCTCACGGAGGTGCCCGTCGTTGTGGCCATGCCAAACTCCGTAGGGCTCGCCGAGAAATTTCCCCAAGTGAGCAGAACTCCCTGGTCAGCGTTGGTGATCATTGCCGGCCAGAGAAACCCCTCGCCTATATCTATATTGTCCCCCCAATCCTTGATCGGTATCGTCCCAAAGTCCCCGCTGCTGTCCACACGCATCAGCGCAAGGTGCGCGCCGGAATCATCGTTGTATGCGTAGGGCACGTAGGCGTAGCCGTCGCCCGCCACCATGATGCCGTAGACCACCGGAATATTGGCTGAGGTACCTATCATCGGCACGTTTATGGGCACGCTGAATTTCTGCGTGGCCGAGGTGGGATCGATACCGACTACCGAATAGTATGAGTTTCCGTATGGAGCGAGGTTGCTAAATTCAATAGCGAAAACGGTCCCATCGGTATGTATGGCTACGCCGTCACACGCAGTGCCAACAGTGCAGAGGGCCACTCCGGTAAGTGAAGCGGGTGACGTGGGCGTATACGTGGGATAGGCCTGCCCGGTAATCCCATCCAGCTTTACAATCGCGTTGGAATTTGCGGTACTTGGTTCAATTGCGACCAAGCCGCCTTGGAAGTCCGGCAGAACGGTGAACGCCGCGGCCAAACTCGCGGTCCAGGCCGTGGTGCCATCGCTGGTAATGGCTTGGACCGTGCATCCCTGCGAGCAATTAGTCTGATCGAACGCGAACACGTCCGCGACGCCGGTCGGGCTAGGCACCGCGGGGACAATATTAGCGACACCCGTTGCAGGCCCGGGATTGGACCACAGCACCGTTCCCAGGGGTAGGGGGCCCGCCGAAACCGTGACATCGGTGGCCGCGGTTCCAGCCGTGATCGTGACGTGCCCCGCCGCGAGTGCGGTGAGCAGCGGCGGATCGTCCGTCGATAAGCTTACGATCGTCGAATCGGTGGAAGTCCAAGTCAGGCCCGTTACAGGCTGCCCGGCGGAATTTACCGCCTGGATGGTATGCGTATCACCCACCACCAGGTTGAGTAGATTCGGCAAAAGCGTCACGGGGCTGGCTGACGTCACGGTAAACGCCTTCGTATTACTCAACACGCCGTTTTGCTGAACCTCCGCAATGCCCGTTAACGCGCTGGGGTCAACTGCGGCCACTATCTGGGTGTCGCTCCAACTGACTACTTGGCCAGGCGCGCTGCCAAGTAAGACGGTGCCGCTGCCCTGAGAGGATCCGAAGCCCGTGCCGTTAAACGTCACAGAGGTTAAGGGCCCTCCCGAGGCTGGGCTAACGCCCACCAGATGAAGCGAATTCACAGCAAACGCATAGGCGTTGCTCATCACCCCATTTTGTAGCACCTGAGCACTACCGGTTGTCGATCCGGTAGCCACCTGAGCAACGATTGTGTTATCGCTCCAGCTTTGCACCACACCATTGCCGGTGCCGAGCCACACATGGCCATTGCCTTGCGCCACGCCGAAGCCGGAGCCTGCGATGGTCACCACGGTTCCGGGCACGCCGCCACCCGGCGTTACGTTCGTAATTAGTGCGAACAGAATTCCATGTCAAAACGAACAGCGCTCTTTGTCAATTTCAGAGTCCAGGGTCCGATGATAGGTCGCCAGACACACAAAGAGCGTGCCACCTGCGCAGCACGCTCTTTTTGA
>Ga0182024_10005405_pt1 | contig 28675 bp, 25 predicted proteins | sample P32metaG_FD_120480 | JGI IMG/M metagenome (GOLD analysis project Ga0182024, IMG submission 120480) | Permafrost microbial communities from Stordalen Mire, Sweden - P3-2 metaG (Illumina Assembly) | ecosystem: Environmental > Terrestrial > Soil > Wetlands > Permafrost | place: Sweden: Stordalen...
AGGCCGAGCCCGAGCCCCACCGCCAGAGCGATCACCAGCCCGACGGCCACCGCCAGCGCCACCAGCTGGTGCCGGCGCACGAGCTCGGGGAGCGACGGACGCGCTGGCGCCGGCTTGGCCGGTCGGGCCGGTTCAACCGGCGCGGCGACGGAGGCGCTCATGCCCGGCGCTCCCGGCGCCCGCGCCGCTCGCTGCGCTCCACGAAGTCGATCACCAGCGGGATTCCCTCCAGCCGGTAGCGGGCGCGCATCCGGTTCTCCAGGAAGTAGGCGTAGTCACGCGTGACCAGGGCGTGCGAGTTGACCTGGATCGAGAAGCGGGGCGGCCGCTCGGCGGTCTGGGTCATGTACAGCATCTTCAGCCGGCTCTGCCCTCCCCCGCGTCGGCCGCGCGCCGCCGGAGGCTGGCGGGCGGCGACCACCTCGGACAGGAAACGGTTGAGCTGCGGCGTGGGGATCCGCCCGCGGCTGCGGTCGGCCAGCCCCACCGCCTCGGCCAGCAGGCGATCCAGGTGGCGCCCGGTCAACGCCGACGCGGTCAGCACGCGGGGGCGCAGGCGGAGCTTGCGGTTGACCCGCGCCCGCTCGTGGTCGAGCTGCTCGGGGCCCACCGCCGCGTCGCCCTCGGCCACCAGATCCCACTTGTTGAGCACCAGCGCCGTGGCACACCCGGTCTTCATCGCCATCTCGGCTACCCGCAAATCCTGGGCGGTTACCCCCTCAGTGGCGTCGCACACGACGAGTGCCACGTCGGCTCGCTCGGCCGCCCGCCGCGAGCGCAGCGAGGTGTAGTACTCGACCGACTCGCCCACCTTGGCCTGCCGGCGCAGGCCGGCCGTGTCGACCAAGACCAGCGGCCGGTCCTCGAAGCGCATCGGCAGGTCGATGGCATCCCGGGTCGTGCCGGCGATCTCGGAGACGATCACCCGGTCGGCGCCCAGCATCCGGTTGACCAGCGAGGACTTGCCCACGTTGGGGCGTCCGATCACGGCCAGGCGCACCGGATCCTCCGAGGCCGGGCGCTCCGCCTCGACCGGAACGGCCTCTACCACCCGATCCAACAGGTCTCCCGTCCCCAACCCCTGCGCGGCCGAGACGGCGATCGGATCGCCCAGACCCAGCGAATGGAAGTCGGCGGCCAGCGGCATGTCCTTCACCGTGTCGATCTTGTTGACCGCCACCAGCACGGGGATGCTCACGTGGCGCAGCAGGTCGGCCATGTCCTGATCGCCCGGGCGCATGCCGGCTCGCGCATCCACCACCAGCACCGCCACGTCGGCCTCGCCCAACGCGGCCCGGGCCTGCTGCTGAATCGCGCGGGCCAGATCGTCGCGGTCCTCGAGGTCCACCCCGCCGGTGTCGATCAGCGTCACCGTGCGGCCGTTCCAGTCGGTCTCCACCTCCTTGCGGTCACGCGTGACCCCGGGGCGCTCGTGCACGACCGCCTCGCGCGTCTCGGTCAGGCGGTTGACCAGCGAGGACTTGCCGACGTTCGGATATCCGACGATCGCGACCTTCATAGGGGCGACCAGCGTAGAGGAGGGGGTGCTAAGGGCGGGCGGGGCCATATCCGGGAGTTTGCGCCCATCCGCACCCACTTTGCGCAAGTTCCGATCCCCGGCGTCGTTTCCAGGCTCAGAAGGCGGGGACGGATCGCCCCGCTCGTCCACTCGAGAGCCTCCCCCTGGGGAGGGAAGGGAAGCCTTAGATGACCCACCGACTGTCAGGCAGGACCGGCGTTCTCATCGCCCTGGCGGTCGCTGCAGTCATGGGGTTGACGGCCGGCCCGGCGCTGGCCAACCCCATCCTGCTGCCGACACTCACCAAGCAGTACGACACACAGACGCAGTACTTCCGCGCTCACGAGCCGGCCAGCCTGACCCCGCCGGCCGTGCCCTGCCCGGAGAACGGCGACCTGCCGTCCACCCCGGTGACCGGCCCCTGCGGCGTCACCGAGCTGCCCGCCACCGGGCTGCCGCTGATGGGCAACATGGCCTACTACGGTGGTGCCATCGACGTGCATCCGCGCGTCTACATCGTGTACTGGGGCTGGGGTGAGAAGGGCGCCTGGCCGAGCACCGATAAGTGCGCAGCCGAGTCGATCACCGAAGGGACGCTGACGGCCGACCTGCCCTGTGACCCCAACGGCTCGGGCAAGTACTTCGCCAACTTCGTCTACCAAATGAGTGACACCCAGTGGGCGGGGGTCTCGGACCAGTACTACCAGACCGTTCCGGTCAGCGGCGGGACCACCAACCAGTACGTCGACACCAGTGATCCCCACTGGCTGAAGGGCATCTGGGTGGATGACACCAACAGCATCACGGGGCTGCCCAAGACCAGCGGAAGCAACCCGGCCGGCCCGACCAACACCTACACCGACCTGGCCGCCGAGGCCGGCCGCGCGGTGAAGTACTTCGAGTCCAAGCGGCAGCTCACCCCCAGTGAGCTGGCCGACTCGAACATCGTCGTCATGCAGCCCTACAACTACAGCGACCCGAACGCCGTCTCGACCGGGTACTGCGCGTTCCACGACTGGGTGGCCAAGGGCTTTGAGTCCGACATCTACGACCCCAAGTACACCGACGGCGAGCAGGGCTTCGCCTACACGAACCTGCCCGACCTGCTGGCCATCAACTCGAGCGGCGTGAACGTGTGCGGTCAGGACGCGGTCAACCCGGCGCCGCAGGGCGAGAACGACGGATTCTCGATCGCCGGAGGCCACGAGATCCAGGAGACGATCACCGATCCGGGCGCCGAGGACATCTCGGGCAGCGGTACCAGCGTCCAGTACCTGGGCGGCTGGTACGACACGGTCGACGCCGACGAGATCGGCGACAAGTGCGCGTGGGTGGGCGAGAACCCGGCCACCGACCAGGAGCCCGTGCTTCCGATCCCGGGCGCGATGGGCGACATCAAGGGCAACGGCGGCGGCACCTTCGCGGTCCAGTCGCTGTGGTCAAACGCTGCCGCGGGCGGCGCGGGCTACTGCGCCGGGGCTGGCACCGACCTGCCCAGCACGCCGGGCACGCTCTGACCAGCTGAGGAGGAGCGGGGTTCAGCGGGGGCGGGCCTGTGGGGCCTGCCCCCGCTCCGCTGCGTGGACCAGGTCCACTACGCGGGCCACCACCTCGTCGAGGCTCAGACCGGTGGTGTCGAGCGCCACCGCGTCGGCCGCAGCCTGCAGCGGCGAGTGGGCTCGGGTCGAGTCACGCTGATCGCGGATCGTCTGCTCGGCCAGGATCGCTTGCGGGTCGGCGCCCAGCTCGGCCGCGCGCTGGTGGGCGCGCTCGGCCGGGTCAGCGGTCAGGAACACCTTGACATCGGCGTCCGGCGCCACGACGGTGCCGATGTCCCGTCCCTCGGCCACCCAGTCGCCGTGTGAGAGCACCCGGCGCTGCTGCTCGACCATCGCGGCGCGGACTCGCGGATCGGCCGCGGCGCGCGAGGCGGCCTCGGAGACCTCCCGGGTGCGAATCTGCTCTGTCACGTCGCGGCCGTCGAGCTTCACGTGCCCGCCGTCCAGTTCGATCTTCAGGCGGGGAACCACCTCGGCCGGCTCGGCCCGCGCCGAGAGCGCGGCCAGCCCGACGGAGCGATACATGGCGCCGCTGTCCAGGTAGGTGTAGCCGAGGCGCTCGGCCACGGCACGGGCCACGCTTGACTTCCCGGCCCCGGCCGGGCCGTCGATCGCCACCACGGTCATCTGGTCAGGCTCCGGATGTCATCCGCGAAGTTCGGATAGGAGACCGCGGCCGCCTCCATGCCCACCACCTCGACGCCCTCCTGCGAGGCCAGCCCGGCCACCGCGCCCAAGAGCGCCAGCCGGTGATCGCCGTGCGACTCGATCCGCCCGCCGCGCAGGCCGCCGGTGCCGCGCACGACAAAGCCATCCGGAGCCGCCTCGATTTCGGCGCCCAGCCCCCGCAGCCCCTCCACCACGGTGGCGATCCGGTCCGACTCCTTGACCCGCAGCTCGGCGGCGCCGCGGACGATCGTCTCGCCTTCGGCAAAGCACCCGAGCAGCGCCACCAGCGGCAGCTCGTCGATGGCCAGCGGCACCTCGCCGGCCTCCACGACGGTGCCCTCGATCGGGCCATGGCTGACATCCAGGTCGGCCACCGGCTCCTCGGCCGAGAACGCCCCCGCCGGCTCCAGGTCGCCCAGCACGATCGCCCCCATCCGCTCCAGGATGCGCAGGAACTCCGCCCGCGTCCAGTTCAGCCCGACACCCTCCAGCACCAGCCTCGAGCCCTTGACCAGGACGCCGGCGGTGATCAGGAAGGCGGCTGATGAGAGGTCGCCCGGCACGTGGATGTGTTCGGGCTCTAGCTCATCGGCGCTCCCCACCGTGGTCCGCCAGGCGCCGTCAGAGTTGACCTCGCGGCGCACGGCCGCCCCGGCCCGCAGCAGCATCCGCTCGGTGTGGTCGCGGCTGGGCACCGGCTCGAGGATCGTCGTGGCCGGGGTCATCAGCCCGGCCAGGAGCAGGCAGGACTTGACCTGGGCCGAGGCCACGGGCAGCTCGTAGGTGATCCCGTCCAGCGCGGCGCCGGTGATCGTGAACGGTGGGTAGCCGTCGTGTGTGGCCTGCACTGTGGCGCCCATCTGCTGGAGAGGGACGGCGATCCGGTCGACCGGGCGCCGGCGGATCGAGGCATCGCCGTCCAGCGTGAACGACTCACCGCGCTGCCCGGCCAGCCAGCCGGGCAGCAAGCGCATCAGCGTGCCGGCATTGCCCACGTCGATCGGCTGACCCGGCCCCTGGGCCGCCCGCAGGCCGATCCCCCGGATGACGAGCTCCTCGGCGCGCCGCTCGACGATCGCCCCCAGCTGCTCGACGGCACTCAGCGTCGATCGCGTGTCGGCGGCATCCAGGTAGCCGGTCACCCGCACGGGCTCGGAGGCCATCGCGCCGATGATCGCCGCGCGGTGGGAGATCGACTTGTCCCCGGCCACCCGCAGGGTCCCGTGCAGAGGGGGCGATGGATCGAAGCGGACGTTCACGGCCGGAACACCGGGTGGCCGAGCTTCTCGATGATCTCCTGGGCCTGGCCCGCGGCGTCGGGGCCGGGCAGCCACAGCGCCACCACGCCCTCGGACATGTCGGGCGCCGGGTGCAGCGCCAGGTCGGCGATGTTGACCCCGGCCCGACCCAGCTCCAGGGCCAGCTCGGCCACGACGCCCGGACGGTTGGGGACCGCGGCGCGCAGCTCGACGAGCTCCTGCCCGGTCACCTCGTCCTCCATCAGCCGGCGCCGGTAGCCGGCGGCGGCCTCGTTCCAAGCGGTGATCGCCGCCGCGTCTGCGTCGGCCAGCCGGCCGCGCACGGTCTGCAGGTGCTGGAGGAGCGCATCGAGCTGAGCCACCAGCGCATCCCGGTTGCTCATGTAGATGTCGGTCCAGATGGCGCTCGGCGCCCCGGCCACCCGGGTGGCGTCACGGAAGCTCGGGCCGCTGGCCGGCAGCGGCGCGGCGCCCGCCTCCAGCTCGTCGAAGGCCCGAGTCACCAGCGCGTTGGCCAGCACGTGGGGCAGGTGGGAGACGAGCGCCAGCGTGGCGTCGTGGGTCTCCGGGTCGATCGCCTCGGGGCGGGCGCCCAGCGCGCCGAGCAGCCGGTACAGCCGCTCGTAGAGCAAGCCCGAGCTGCGCGGCGTGGGCGTCAGGTACCAGGTGGAGCCTTCGAACAGGTCGACCCGGGCATGCGCCACCCCGGCCGTCTCGGCCCCGGCCAGCGGATGGCCGCCGACGAACCGCTGATCCGCCTGGCCGGCCACGATCGCGCGCTTGGTGGAGCCAACGTCGGTGACCGCGCAGTCGGCCGGCGCGGCTTTGAGGACATCGGCCAGCGTGTCCGGCAGAGCGCCCACGGGCACCGCCACGAACGCCACCTCGGCGCCGTGGACCGCGTCTTGCAGCGATGGTGCTGCCCGGTCGATCGCGCCCAGCGACAGCGCTTCCTCAAGCGCCGCCGGGTCGGCGTCCCAGGCGATCACCTCGGCTCCGAGCCGCTGGCGGGCGGCCAGGGCGATGGAGCCGCCGATCAGGCCGACGCCGATGACTGCGATCCGCATTTGCGACGCCGGCGGACCGACTCGGCCAGGCCGTCCAGCACCCGCACGGTGGTGTCCCAGTCGATGCAGCCGTCGGTGATCGACTGACCGTAGGTGAGCTTGCGCTGGGGCTGGATGTCCTGGCGGCCGGCGACGATGAACGACTCCAGCATCACCCCGACGATCGCGTCCTCTCCCCCGGCCAGTTGATCGGCTACGGCGGCCGCCACCTGCGGCTGGCGCTCGGGCTGCTTGCCGCTGTTGCCGTGGGAGAGGTCGATCATCAGCCGCTGGGGCAGGCCCGAGCGACGCAGGAGCTCGGCGGCCGAGGCCACCGAATCCGCACCGTAGTTGGGGCGATCGCGGCCGCCGCGCAGGATGATGTGGCAGTCCTGGTTGCCCCGGGTGTGCAGGATCGCCGAACGGCCGTTGACGTCGATCCCGGCGAAGGCATGGGGAACGCCGGCGGCCCTGACCGCGTCCACCGCCACCTGGACGTCGCCGTCGGTGCGGTTCTTGAAGCCGACCGGCATCGACAGGCCGGAGCCGAGCTGGCGATGGATCTGGCTCTCGGTGGTGCGGGCGCCGATCGCTCCCCAGCTGACCGCGTCGGAGATGTACTGCGGCGTGATCGGGTCGAGGAACTCGCAGCCGATCGGCAGGCCGAGCCCGAGGATGTCCAGAAGCAGCTGGCGGGCGATCCGGAGCCCGGCGTTGACGTCGCCCGAACCATCCAGATGCGGATCGTTGATCAGGCCCTTCCAACCGATCGTGGTGCGCGGCTTCTCGAAGTACACGCGCATCGCGATCATCAGGTCATCGGCACACTCAGCCGCGGCGTCGGCCAGGCGCGCGGCGTAGTCCCGGGTGGCCTCGACGTCGTGGACGCTGCACGGCCCCACCACGACGAGCAGGCGGTCATCCTCGTTGCTGAGGATCGCGTGCGCGTCCGCGCGGCCATCCAGCAGGGTCTCGGTGCGGGCTTCGTCCAGCGGCAGCTCGTCGAACAGCTCCTGCGGCGTGCGCAGCGGGACGACCTGTTCGATGCGCTGGTCACGTACCTGCTGACTGGTCGATCTCGGAGTCAATTCGACTGGGTTCATCGGGAGCGGGTCCTCTCGCTGCTACGAAACTGTAGGGAAGCGGCGCGGATTGGACTTCAGGCGCTCGCCCCCCTGGGGTCGGCCGGCCCGGACACCAGAGCGGGCGGCGAGGGAGTGTCAGGCGAGCGCCTAGCTAAATCGCCAGGCGTAGTAGCGCGCGTAGCAGGACCAGCCGGTCGGATGGATGCGGGCGAGGTCGTGCATACGTGTGGTCGTGAACGTATCAGAGGGATGGTCTGTGGATGGAAATTGACCCATAGCCCAATTTCCATCCACCGGTCACGCCTAGATGAGCTCCGCGAGGGCCCGCAGGAAGCGCTGGTTCTCCGCCTCCGTGCCCCCGGTCACCCGCAGAGCGCCGGCCCGGCCGAGCGACGCTCCCGCCCGGACCAGGACGCCGCGCTCGCGCAGCCCGGCCACCACCGCGGCCTCGCGCTCGGCCGCCCGCTCGTCCTCGGCGCCGGCGTCGGCGTCGGCGTCGGCGTCGGCCAAGCGGATCCACACGAAGTTGGCATCCGACTCGGCCACCCACAGCCCCAGCTGCCGGGCACCCCGGGTGAGCTCGGTACGCGCGGCCACGGTGGCCACGACGCGGCGCTCCACATCGTCCTGGTGGCGCAGCGCCTCCACCGCTGCCGCCTGGGCGGCCACGCCCAGGTGAAACGGCTGGCGCACCTGGTCCACCGCGGTGCGGAAGGTGTCGGTGCCACACAAGGCGTAGCCGGCCCGCAGGCCGGCGAGCCCGTAGACCTTGGAGAAGGTGCGCAGCAGGACCAGGTTCGGATGGCGGGACAGCAGCTGAACGGAGGCGAACGGGTCGCCCAGCTGGAGCGAGAACTCGCAGTAGGCCTCGTCGAGGATCACGCACACGTGCGGCGGGATCCGGGCCAGGAAGGCCTCTATGTCCTTCAGCGGGAGCGCGGTCGAGGTCGGGTTGTTGGGGTTGCAGACCAGCACCAGCCGCGTGGCCACCGTCACTTGGGCGGCGATCGCCTCCAGGTCATGACGATCCTCGGCGTCGAGCGGCACCTCTAGGGCGCGGGCACCCGAGGCGGCGGCCAGATGCGGATAGACGCTGAACGCCGGCCAGGCGTAGACCACCTCGGCGCCGGGCTCGAGCAGGGCCTCGCCGGCGGCCAGGAGGATGTCGCAGGAGCCGTTGCCCAGGGCGATCCGCGAGGTGGGAATCCCGTAGCGCGCAGACAGCGCCTCACGCAGCGGGGCGTAGCCGGGGTCCGGGTAGCGGTTGGCGCCCCGCAGCACCGAGGCGGCGGCCTCCACCACCTCGGCCGCGGGCGGGAACTGGGACTCGTTGGAGGCCAGCATCGCCATGTCGGCCCCCAGGTCATAGCCCCCGGCGACGGGATACACCGGGATGCGCCGGATGCGCTCTGCGTACTCGATCGGCATACCGATCTGAGGCTACTGCGCCGATTCCAGATCGGCGCGCAGGACGCGGGCCTCTCCCAGGTAGACGTGCCGGGGGTCGTGATCGGTCTCGGCGTAGTAGTGGACCAGCGTCCGGATGACGCGGGGAAGCGAGCCGGGGACCGGGACCTCGCGGGCACACAGCAGGGGCACGCGGTCCAGCCCGAGCCGCCGCGCGGCCACGGCGGGAAACTCGGCGTCCAGGTCGTACGTGAGCGTGAAGATGCAGCTGACCATCGCCTCGGGCTCGAGCTGGTTGCGCGCCATCAGCTCGCGCATCAGCTCGGTGGTGGCGGCGAGGATCGAATCGGCGTCGTTGCGCTCGACGCTGTTGGCGCCTCGGAGCGCGAACAATCGCTGCATGGGGGTCCGGATTGTGCCAGAGGGTCTCCGGCACGCAGGGGCTGCCCCTACCGCACCTCGTAGACCGCGGCGCAGCCGAACCGGTACGCGGACTGCACCAACGAGCCGAGCCGGCGGTCCAGATCGCCACGAGTGGCGCAGTCGGCCAGAACGAACCGCGCCCGGGTCGAGACGACGAACTGCTTGGCCCGGGCCGGGGACATGGCACCGCTGAGCAGCCGGTTGGACAGGCGCTGCCGGGCCGGGCAGCCCGGCTCTGACCAGATGCAGTCGCCCACGAAGGTGCGCCGCCCGGTCAGGGCGGGAACGGCCAGCCCCAGGTAGACACGGGTCAGCACGCCTCCATCGACCGGATCGCGGCGCAGGAAGGTCAGCGCCTGGCGCTCGTCGCGGGTGATGAAGTTCGCATTGTTGCGGATCGGACTGGCGTTGACCTTGGCGTCCTTGAGCTCGTAGTAGGTGGTGGGGACCGTGAACAGCAGGATCAGGATGACCGCCGCCGCCCGGCCGAAGCGGAGCCGTCGCCAGCCCATCCGCAGGCAGCCGTCGACGGCCAGCACCGAGAGCGGCAGCGTTAGCCCGAAGATCGCGTGCAACGGGGTGGCGCCGGCCGAGGAGGAGGACTGCAGGAAGATGATGATCGTGGCCCAGGGCCAGATCCGGGCGGTGCGCATCAGGAAGTTGCGCGGCGGGCCTCGGTAGCCGGTCAGCGCGACAAGGGCCAGCGGCAGGAGGACGAGCAGGATGGTGAGCGCGAGCGTCCCGTGCTTGCTGGCCGTCCGCCCCAGGGCCCAGGACAGATCGAGCTTGTCCAGAGCGACGTAGTAGAGCAGCGGCAGCAGCGTGCCCCCGATCGACACGGTGGCCAGCCGTATCCTCGGCGAGCTCAGCTCCGCCCACAGCCGGCGCGCCGAGAGGCCGCCCGTGAGCGCGGCCCGGGTCTCGGAGGAGAACAGCTCGACGCAGACGAGCACGACCACCAAGAGCTCGCCCTGCCACGGGTGCAGGATGCCGGCCAGCGCCCCGAGCATGCCCGGTCCCCAGGCCACGCGCCCGGCCCGGCGGGCCGTGTCGTAGCTGATCAGCGCGAAGATCAGGGCGGCCACCGCCATCAGCGCGAACGGATACCCCCAGGACATGAACCCGGGAAACAGGTCGCCCAGCACCCCGAAGCTGCCGTACACGACCGTGAACGACCCATAGAACAGGGTCAGCGCGATAACGACCAGCCACGGTCCGCGTCCCGCCTCGGGCAGCGCCCGGCGCGCGAACGCCCGCACGGCGAAGAACAGGCCGATCACTGCCACCGGCTTCCAGACCAGGAGCGCCAGCCACGGGGACAGGCCGATCGCCACCAGCAGCCCGGAGATGGCCACGGCGGGCTGGAAGTAATCGGCCGGCGTCCCGTGCAGCACGAACAGGTTGGCCACCAGAAGGTGCCGGGAGGCCGACTGGATCCAGGCCAGGTACTGGAGCTGATCGGTGATGTAGGACCCGTCGGTTCCTGTCCACACGCGCCCGTTGGCCACGACCTGCCAGAGGTCGAGGCCGAGCACCCACACCGAGATCAGCGCGAACGCTCCCAGCAGGGCCAGTTCGGCTCGATCGAGCCGGAGGGTTCTCAGGCGCCCGCCGACCTGGGCCTGGGTCGGAGTGGCCATCTCGGAGGACATCACGCCGACGCCCCGCATCGACGGCGCCGCTCGGACGTAGCGACGCATCGTCAGAAACGTAACAGGCCTCCGGCGGACGAGCTCCGCTCGGGATCAGCCCGACAGCTTGTGCTGGTAGGCCAGGGCGGCCTGCCCCACCGGGCTCGACATGGGGCTGATCCCCCACGAGTTGAGCAGCACGCTCCACTCCGGCGCGAAGCTCAGCACCAGGAAGACGCTGAACAGCACGGCGACCCGCCGTAGCCACTGGCTGCGGGCCAGGGCGGCCAGCGGCAGCGCCCAGAGGATGTACCAGGGCATCAGCCATGAGGTTCCGGCGATCAGGGCGATCGTGGCCCAGCCCGCTCCGGCCAGCCAGTCGCGACGGCGCAGCTGCCAGAGCACGATCAGCACCACGGCCACATCGATCACCCGCATCAGGCCCGGGGTCCGGCCGCCCAGGCCGACCAGCACGCCGAGCAGGTTGGGGATGCTGTAGCCGGTCACCACCGAGCTCTGCTCGGACAGGTTGGGGATCGTGAAGCCGAACAGGCCGAGGCTGAGCGCGATCATCGGGATGGCCATCAGCACGACCCCGCTCAGGACCCGCAGCCGGCGCTCCGGCGGGCGGGCGGCCATCAGCAGGAACGGCAGCAGCAGCACGGCACTGAACTTGATCGCCACGGCCAGCACCAGCACCGCCCCCGCCATCCGGTCACGCCGGGCGAGCAGCAGCGCGATCGCCCCGGTGACCGGCATGAGCATCAACAAGTCGTTGTGGAAAGCGCCCACGGCGAAGAACAGATAGATGGGGTTGGCCACGACCAGCATCAGCACCGGCCGTGGATCCAGGTCAAGCAGGCAAGCGCAGCGATACAGGCACCACAGGAACCCGAGGCTGGCCCCCACCATGACGACCTTGAGGATCCAGTAGGCGACCGGCAGCGGGACGAACGCCAATGGATAGGTCAGCGCGGTGAACAGCGGCCCGTACGGGCTGGGCAGGTTGTGCCAGCTGGTGAAGCGGAACACCGGATCGAAGCTCTCGGCGTTGATCACGTGCGTGTACGGGTTCATCCCGTGCAGCGCCCCCAGCCGCGCGTAGCCCAGGTAGTTGAACAGGTCGGTGAGCTGCAGGGGCGGCCCCAGCAGCAGGATCAGATTGAGCGCGATTGCCACGCCGGCGATCAGGCGCAGCGACAGCGACCGGGCGGCCAGCACGGCCAGGCCGTAGGCACAGAGCATCAGCACCAACAGCCCGCTGTAGGCGTACATCAGCGAGGTGAGCGGCAACGACGGATGCCCGAACACCAAGCGCAGCGGCCCGGCCTCCCAAGCCGGGAAGGCGGCGTTGCTGCGGGGGACGAGCATCGAGCCGCCGGCGGTGGAGAAGGCGACCACGCCGATCGCCCCGGCGACCATAAGGCCGAGCCCGACGTATCCCCACCGGGCGCTCAGCTCGCGAGGAGCCAGGGTGCGCAGCCTCAGGCCGAGTGGCCTCAGGCGGTCCAGCAGTTCGGCGCCGCCTGCGCGCGGGGGCAGCGCGACCGAACCATGGGGGGCTGTGGCTGGAGTCGACATGGGTGTGGGATTGGGCATCCGGCCGGTTTGCACTGCCGAGCTGATTGATCTAGTCCGCCCGGCGGAAGTGTGCCCCGGACCGGGGCCTCGAGTGTTAGGAGATAAACAAGCAAGATACCCGCGTAGCCGAGGAATTCCGCACGGCGGGTCCGGCTGGCATCCTGACGGCGTGAGCGCATCAGCCCTCGCCCCCCAGGCCGCCCAGCCGTCGCGAACCTCCTGGCTGCGTCTGCCATCGACCCCGGAGGTGTGGGCCGTGGCAGCGCTGACCCTGCTCGCGGCGGCGATCCGCTTCTTCTACATCGGGCACCAGGGCTTCTGGTTCGACGAGGGGAACACGGCGCTGCTGGTCAAGCAGTCGCCCGGCGGGATGCTCGGGCTGATCCCGCAGACCGAGTCGACCCCGCCGCTCTACTACATGGCCGCGTGGGTCTGGGTGCGGATCTTCGGGGACCACGAAGCCGGGCTGAGATCGCTGTCGGCCCTGGCCGGAGTGCTGACGGTACCCGTGGCCTACGCCGCCGCGGCGAAGCTCGTGTCCGGATGGCGAGTCGCCGCCGGCGGTGTTGAGGTGCAGGCAGCGGGACGGCGAGCAGAGACCGTGGGGCGGCGAGCCGGGCTGCTGACCGCCGCGCTCACCGCCTGCAACCCGTTCCTGATCTGGTACTCGCAGGAGGCGCGCTCCTACGCAGTGCTCGTCCTGCTGAGCGCCGTGGCCCTGCTGGCCTTCGCCCATGCCCGTGCCAATCCGACCCCTCGCACCCTGACCGCCTGGGTGATCGCCTGCGCGCTGGCGCTGGTCACCCATTACTACGCAGCGATGCTGGTCGTCCCCGAGGCCGCCTGGTTGCTGTGGGAGCACCGGCGGCTGCGCCGGGTTCAGGTGGGGGTGGTGCTGGCGCTGGCCTGTGGAGCGGCGCTGATTCCCCTGGCGGTCTCACAGAACTCGACCGGGCGCGACAGCTGGATCGCCCACTCATCGTTCGGGCTGCGACTGGCTCAGATCATTCCCCAGCTGCTGATCGGCACCGGAGCGCCCGCCCGGGAGGTGCTCAAGTTCCTCGCCATGGCGCTGGCCCTGGTCGCGCTTGTGGTGTTGCTCGTACCGCGGTTCGCAGGGCGCGAGGGGCGCGAGCGCCGCGGGGCCTGGCTGGCCGGGGGTCTGGCACTGTCGGGGTTCCTGATCACGCTCGTGCTGGCCGCCGCCGGCAGCGACTTCCTGATCACCCGCAACATCATCGTCCTGTGGCTGCCGGCCGCCATCGCGCTGGCCGGCGCTCTGGCCGCTGCGCCGCGATGGCTGGGAGGAGCTGTGGCCGCCGGGCTGTGCGCGATCGGCCTGGCCGGGGCGATCGGCGTCGACGCCGACTACAACCTGCAGCGCCCCAACTGGCGCCCGGTGGCGGCCGCCCTGGGACCCTCGCCCACCCCGGGACATGACCGCGTACTGCTGATCCAGCACTACCGCACGCTCCTGCCCCTGTCGCTGTACATGCCCCGGCTGGCGTTCATGCGTGGCCCCGGTGTGGCCGCCCACCACGTCACGCAGCTCGACGTGATCTCGATCCGCTCTCCCCAGCAGCCGCTCTGCTGGTGGGGTGCCGCCTGCAACCTGATTCCCTCCCAGATGCAGGCGAGCTACGACATCCCCGGCTTCCACGTGGTGTGGCGCAAGCAGGTGGAGCAGTTCACGATCCTGCGCCTCCTGGCCGACCGGCCGGTGACGCTCAGCGCGGCCGCGGTCTCCCAGGCCCTGCGGACGACCGAGCTGCGCCACGACGACCTCCTCGTCCAGCGTTCCTGAGCAGGTCCACCTCCAGGTCGGACAGCTGCCGGTAGGCACCGGGCGTCAGGTCCCCCAGCCTCAGCGGCCCGTAGCGGACCCGCTGGAGTGCCATCACCGGGTGCCCGACCGCCTCACACATCCGCTTGATCTGGCGCTTGCGGCCTTCATGGATGGTGATCTCGAGCCGGCCCGGCCCGATGCGGCTGACACGGGCCGGCGATGTGCGACCGTCCTCCAGCTCGATCCCCTCCCGCAGCGCCCGCAGCGCTCTCTCGGGCACCGGGGGGTTGGCCACCCGGACCTGGTAGGTCTTGTCCACCTCGAAGCTCGGATGGGTCACCCGATAGGCCAGCGGCCCGTCGTTGGTCAGCAGGATCAGCCCGCCGGCGTCGATGTCGAGCCGGCCCACGGGGTACAGCCGGCGGCTGCCCGGCACCAGCGACACGATCGTCGGGCGCCGCTGCGGGTCGCTGGCCGTCGAGACCACCCCGGGCGGCTTGTTGACCAGGTAAACGACCCGGTCTGGCTCGGACTCGACCGGCTTGCCGTCGAGCGTTACCGCGTGGGTGTCCGGCTCTACGTTCCGGGCCGGGTCGGTCACCGGGAGGCCGTCGACGCTCACCCGTCCCGAGCGGATGATCTCCTCGGCGGCGCGCCGTGAGGCCACTCCGGCTGAGGCGAGGAACTTGGCCAGACGCACGGTGGCGGCGAGGTTAGCGTCGGAACGTGTTCAGGCGAACAAATCGCGCAGCGGATCGGCGATTCTTTCGCCACAACAGGTTTTTCATGCAATGGCGCACACATCTCGGGCGCGCCGCGCGATTTGTTCGCCTGAGCAGGCCCGCGAGGCTGCCACCATAGGCGCATGGACCTCGATCGGGTATCGGAGCTGCTGAGCGATCTGGGCGAGCCCGCCTACCGCCTCGGCCAGATCTGGAAGTGGACGGCGCAGGGAGCCGCCTCCTATGCGGAGATGACCGACCTGCCTCGCTCGCTCCGCGACGCCTTGACCGAGACGGTGCCGTTCTCGACGCTGACCGCCGAGCGCGAGACCAGGGCTCGGGACGGCACGGTCAAGACGCTCCTGCGCACCGCCGACGATCGGCCGCTGGAGGCGGTGCTGATGCGCTACCGGGACGGCCGGCACTCGCTCTGCCTGTCATCCCAGTCCGGCTGTCCGCTGACCTGCAAGTTCTGCGCGACCGGCGCGATGAAGTTCGGGCGAAACCTGACCACCTGGGAGATCCTCGACCAGGCCCTGCACTTCCGGCGCATGACGGCAGTCGACCACACGGTGTTCATGGGGATGGGCGAGCCGCTGATGAACCTGGACAGCGTATTGGCCGCCTGCGCGAGGCTGCCCGATCTGGGGATCACCCACCGGCGCACAGCGATCTCAACGGTGGGCTGGATCCCGGGCATCCGGCGCCTCACCGACCAGCCGATGCCGATCCGCCTGGCTCTGTCGCTGCACGCGGCCGAGGAGGCGCTGCGCAGCGAGCTGATGCCGGTCAACGACCGCTACCCGCTGAGCGACGTGCTCGCCGCCTGCCGGGACCATTACGAGCGCAAGCGCCGCAAGGTGTTCGTCGAGTACGTGATGCTGGCCGGAGTCAACGACGCTCACGTGCAGGCCCGGCAGCTGGCCGAGGTGCTGGACCCCAAGATCTTCAAGGTCAACCTGATCCCCTACAACCCCACCGACTCCCCGTACCGCGGCTCGAGCCCTAAGGCGATCCAGGCCTTCCGCGAGGAGCTGGAGCGTCACGGTCTCGATGCGACCGTGCGCCTCACCCGGGGCCGCGAGATCGACGCCGCCTGCGGGCAGCTGGCCGCGCGGACACCGATGAGCGGGCAGGTCCCCGCGCGGACCGTATGATCGCCGGCGTGAATCCGGGCACTCTCACCCGCGCCCTCGGCGTGGCCCGCGCCGGGTTCGGCGTGGCCCTGGTCAGCCAGCCCGAGCGCCTGACCAGCTCGTGGATCGGCCGCGACGCCACCGGCCGCGGGACTCAGGTGGCCGTGCAGGGCCTCGGCGCCCGCGACCTCGTTCTCGGCCTCGGTGCGGCCACCGCCAACGGCGCCGACCGCCAGCGCTGGCTGGCCGCCGGCATGGTCGGCGACCTGGCCGATCTGAGCGCCACACTGGCCGCCGGGGGCAAGCTGCCACTGCGTGGCCGGATGCTGGTGGCGCTCCTGGCCGGAGCGGGCATCGCCGTGGGCGGCGCCGCGCTGGCCGGGCTGCGACGCTAGGACTACCGACTGCTGTTGGCGAGCGCCTCAAGCATCCGACCGTCAATCACGAGCGGCGGCTTCGGTGGCAGAGGGTCGGCACAAAGGCCTTGAAGCTCTCGCCTTAGCAAAGGTTCCGGCGTTTTCCTTTGGTTGTGATCCGTGCAAGCAAAGCTTCAGTCGAATGTCCCACTCCACGCGCCTCCGGCTCCGGTTCTGCTTCCTCGTCATCGGGCGAACAGCCGCCATGAAGGCAGGACGGGCGGGTCCTGCGGGCGTCCCTACCTGTTCAGGCGAACAAATCGGACAGGTGAAGGGCGAATCGTTCGCCAGCGCATGAAAAACGTGCTGTGGCGAACACATCGCCCGCTGGACGGACGATCTGTTCGGTGGAGCAGGTTTCCGAGGCCCCAGGACGGCTCCGCCCCCCTTCATCGCGGCTGTTCAGGCCACAGCCGCTAGGCACCGTCCTCGTACTCGGACTCAGACCCCTCCTCGGACTCAGACCCCTCCTCGGACTCAGACCCCTCCTCGGACTCAGACCCGTCCTCGGACTCAGACTCGGACCCGGACTCAAACCCCGGCGCCTCGCCAGCCACCGCCCCTCCACCCCGCGCATCCCCGGCCCGCAGCAGCCGCTCGCGCAGCTCCTCCTCCAGCTCGGGAGACGGATCGAACTCGCTGGCGTCAGGCAGATCCTTGATCGAGGCCAGCCCGAACAGGCGCAGGAACAGATCGGAGGTCCGGTACAGGACCGCCCCGAACTGCGATCGGCCAGCTTCCTCGATCATCCCCCGCTCGAGCAGCGTGGCCGCCGCCGACTCGGCGTTGACCCCGCGGACCCGGGCGATCTCCGGCCGGGACACCGGCTGCAGGTAGGCGATGATCGCCAGCGTCTCGGCCTGGGCGGGGGTCAGCGGCGGCGTCCGCGGCCGGGCCAGCAGCCGCCGCGCCGCCGGCTCGGCGTCGGGATGGGAGCTCAGTGACCAGCCGCCCGCCACTTCGCGCACGACGAGCCCACGGCGGTCGAACTCGAGGTGCTCACGCAGGCGCTCCAGGGCGCTGACCACCTCGTGCAGCTCTACCTCGGCGGCATCGGCCAGCGCCTCGGCGCTCACCGGGTCGGGCGACAGGAAGATCAGCGCCTCCACGACCTTCTCCAGCTCAGTGGCCGAAGCGGTGCTCATCGGGCTCGCCTCGTGGTCACCGAGATGCTCAGCGCCGCGCGCTCCAGGGGGGCCGCCCGCTGCGCCCGCACCTGGATCTCGCCGAAGGGCTCGTCCTGGGTCCAGGTGATCTCCCCCTGCTTGTAGAGCTCGAGCAGCGCGAACAGCGTCACCGCCACGGTCACCCGGTCAGCCTTGGCCACCGCCTCGTCGAAGGAGAAGCTGCCGCGGCGCAGCAGCGCCCGCAGGTGGACGAGCCGCTCGGCCACGCTGACCTTGGAAACAGGCACGTGCCGGACGTCGACCTCGGGCGGGGGCTTGAGCAGCTCCCCGATCGCCTGGGCCAGCCGCGCCGGCTCATACACCGCGGTGGCCGCGGGCAAGGAGGCGCGGCGCAGCTCGGGCGGCAGCGGGGCGCAGCGGAACCGGAACCCCGCCTGGCCGGCCAGGCGGTCCCGCAGGTGCGTGGCAGCCGTGCGGTAGCGATGGGCCGCCAGCAGCCGCTCCAGCAGCTCGGTGGCGGCCTCCCCCGGGCCGAGCTCCAGCTCGTCCAGCTCCTCGCCGGGCAGCATCAGGCGGGACTTGAGCTCCAGCAGCGCGGCGATCAGCACCAGAAACTCGGTGGCCGACTCCAGGTCGAGCTCTCCCTTGGAGTCGAGGTGATCGATGTAGGAGATGACGATCTCGGCCAGGTCCACCTCCAGGAGGTCGACCTCCTCACGCAGGATCAGCGTCAGCAGCAGGTCGAAGGGACCCACGAAGACGTCCAGATCCAGCTCCAGGTCTACGAGACGCAGCGGTTGCCTAGTGCCAGCACGCACCGCAAAACAGGCTACCCGGAGCTTCGGACCGGTCCCAGCCCCATCGCCCGCCGTACGTCTCTCAGGGTCTCCGAAGCGATCGCCCGGGCCTGCTCGGCGCCGGCGGCCAGCAGCGCCTCCAGCCCCGCCTCGTCCCGGCGCAGCTCGCCGAAACCCTCGCGCACCGGCGCCAGGTAGTCGATCACCGACTCGGCCACCGCCGTCTTGAACGCCCCGTAGCCCGAGCCGTCGAACTCGCGCTCCACCTCATCCATGCTCACACCCCGCACCGCGGCCAGGATCTCGATCAGATTGCCGATCCCCTCCTTACCTGGTCCCCGGCGCACCTCGCTGCCCGAGTCGGTGACCGCCGAGCGGATCTTCTTGAGGATCGCCTGGGGCTCGTCCAGCACGTACACGGTGCCCTGAGCGCTCTCGCTGGTGGTCGACATCTTCCGGTCGGGGAATTGCAGGTCCATGATCCTGGCCCCCACCTCCAGATAGACGCCCTCGGGCACCACCAGCACCTCGCCGAAGCGGCTGTTGAAGCGCTGCGCGACGTCGCGCATCAGCTCGACGTGCTGGCGCTGGTCGTCGCCCACGGGAACCACGTGGGTGCGGTAGGCCAGCACGTCGGCGGCCATCAGCACCGGATAGGTGAACAGCCCGGCCGAGGTCAGCTCGCGCTGCTGGGCGGACTTGTCCTTGAACTGGTGCATGCGCTGCAGATCGCCATAGGCGGTGACCGAGGCCAGCATCCAGGCCAGCTCGGGGTGCTCCAGCACGTCGCTCTGGCGGAACAGGATGCACCGCTCGGGGTCAAGCCCGGCAGCGATCAGCAGGGCTGTCATCTCGTAGACCGACTCACGCAGCACGGCCGGCTCGTAGGCCACGGTGGTGGCGTGCAGGTCGACCACGCAGTAGATCCCCTCGCCCCGGTCCTGCCAGTCCACGTACTGCACGATCGCGCCGATGTAGTTGCCCAGGTGCTTACGGCCGGTGGGCTGGATGCCGGAGAAGATCCGCATAGTCGGGTGAGGCTAGCGGGGCGCTCAGAGAGCTGTCTGCACGGCCGGCGGCCTTGGGGCTCGCCGGCCCCGGCGTTGTCGCCGGTCCCGCGTACTCAGGATCCAGGCGGCCAGGATCCCGGCGATCCCGCCACACAGATGGGCCTGCCAGGAGACGCCGTTGTGGGGCACCAGGCTGGAGATCAGCGCCACGCCCCAGACGACGGCCACGATCGCCCCCACGGCCACCTCCCAGAGCCGGCGGTCAAAGAACCCGCGGGCCAGCAGGTAGGCGGCGTAGCCGAACACCACCCCGCTGGCCCCCACGGTGGGCGGGAAGGCGGGTGAGATCAGCCACGTACCCAGGCCCCCCACCACGATCACGAACGCGGTGATGAACCCCAGCCTGGCGGCGCCGCGCAGAGCGATGATCGCGCCCAGGAACACGAACGGGATCGTGTTGTCGAACAGATGGGTGAAGCTGGCGTGGATGAACGGGAACGTGAGGATCCCCCACAGCCGATCGAAGTTCCGCGCGTAGAGGCCGTCGTTGTCCAGCTGGTTGTTGTCCAGCGAGTTGATGATCTCGACCAGCCACATCACCGAGACGATCGCCAGCAGCAGCGCGAAGCCGCTGCTGCGGCTCTGGCCGCGGCGGCCGGGCGTGGAGGCGGAGCTGGAGGTGGAGGTGGAGCGGATCCGCTCGAGCGTCGTGCTCACACGCAAAGCATGGCAGGCCGCCGATCAGACATCGAGGCCGATGCGCCCACCTCTTACGGCACTCACATAGAAGCTTGGCCTACCCGGGATTTGACGCCGCTCCGAGAGCGGACGATGTCTCGTCCCGACAACAGGCTTCGTTGCTAGTGAACTGAGTCACTAGAAGTCTTCGCGGAGACGCTTCCACTGTTTGCGACCGGGGCCAGGGCGACTCCGCGATCCCGTGTTCGGCCAAATGCGGAGTTACGCACCGATAATCGGTAATCCCGCGGTCGTAGTACGCATTTCCGTGGGTCCTCTGGACCGGCCGCTGGCGAGCATCACAGAGGATCACGGCGTGCTCGTAGATGGCTCTTCGATTAGCCCCGGGCTAAAGGCCTGGCGGTGCTGGAGGCGCCTGGATGATCGGAGGGTCGGCGAAAGCGGCCGTGGTCGGATCCAGGAAGTCCATGACGTCGTTGGCGTTGGCGTCGCGCAGCGTGAGCGCCGGCAGGTTCCACTTGCGCTCGATCGTGGCGAGCACCGAGGTGTGGTCGTGCACGACGTTGGTCACGCCGCCCGGCTTGGAGTACGGCGAGACGACGACGGCCGGAACCCGCGGTCCGTACATGTCGTAGCCCCCGGGAGGATCGCCAGGCTGCAGCTTCGGCGGGATGTCGTCCGGCGGCAGCGCCTTGGGCGGTTGCACGTGATCGAAGTAGCCCCCGTGCTCGTCGTAGGTGTAGATGAGCAGCGTGCGCTCCCACTTGGGCGACATCAGGATCGCCTCCACCACGCGGTGCGCCCAGGCCTCGCCGTAGTCCATGTTCTGGGGGTCCTCTTCGGTCTCCCCGGGATCGGTGCTGGCGAAGTTCACCCCCAGGACCTGGAGGATCTCCTTGACCGGAAACGGCAGAGAGGCCAGGGCGGAGCCCACCGAGGACAGCATGCCCACCCCGGGGTCCACGAAGCTGACCGCGGGCAGGGTGCCCGCCTGGCAGTCGTGGAAGAACTTGCTGATCGTCGCGTAATGGCTGGCGTGCTTGAGCACGATCGACGGGATCACGGACGTCATCGGCATGTCCGTGAAGTAGTTGCACCAGTTGATCTGGTTGTCCGACAGGCGGTCGAAGATCGTGCCGTGGGGCGGCGGCGGGTCGAGCAGGGTCTCCGGGCCGGTGACCGTGCCGCCAAATGCGGTGCCGGCCAGGAGGAAGCGCCGGTTCGGATACGTCGGCCCGGGAACCGAGCAGAACCACGCGTTGGCCAGCGTGAACGTCTCGGCCAGCGAATAGGCGAACGGGAGCAGCTCAGGCGTGTAGTACCCCATCGGCTCGACGGAGTTGACCGAGGTGACGAAGCCGTTCATCGAGCCGTCGCCGATCTGCTCGTGGGTCGCTTTCCAGCTCTGGGAGACGTGCGTGGCCTGTGCGGTGCTGGTCAGCGGGAAGGAGTACACCTTCTCCGGGCTCTGGCTCGTGCCCGGATTCCAGTTCTGCGCCTTGCCGTCGTCGAACTCCAGTCCCCTCACGTTTGCGTTGGAGAGCGACATGGCTCCGAGGAGGTTGTCGAGCGAGTGGTTCTCCATCATCACCACCACGAGGTGATCGAACGGCATCTCCGGGTCCACGGTGCCCGGGGGCTTGGTGGGGAACGGCAGGCTTCCCGGCTGGCGGGAGGGCGGTGCGACGACGCCGGCGCCCATCACTGCCTGCGCAGGGTCGCCACGGTCACGTGCGGCCAGCGCAGGCCGTTGAAATCGAGCTGCACGAGCTGCGTGTACTGCAGCTGCAGCGCGTCTGGGTGGCCTGACTCGCTGACCGTCTCGATCCAGAAGGACGCATGGACCTGTACGGCCTTCGCGTTGCCGCCCGGCGGGTTCGATGCGTCGGCCAGGAAGGCGGTGTTGGCGGTGCCCCCTCCCTTCACCGGCTGACCGGTGGTGGAGATCTGAATGAAGGTGCGGTGGGTGATCGTCTGGCCCACCAGGGCGGCCTGGATGACCGAGTTGGGGTTCTCCACCATCGCCTGGGTCACGTTGTGGGAGCGCTGGCGGAACGGCGTGTTGATCCCCAGGTTGAGCTCCGGGAAGGCCGCCTTGGCCGAGTTGAAGTCGGAGTTGCCCGGCGGAAGGCTGCCGATCGGAAGCGGGATGATGTTGTTGTCCGGGATGCTCGGGTGCCCCGCGCCCAGCGCCTGCGCCTTGCCCTGGGCCAGGATCACCGTGCCGTGCGGGATGCTCGCCATGCGCACGACCGTGGAGGGCTCCAGAGGATTAGTGGTCGGAGGGACGTTCGCCCAGATCCCCGGCTCGATGTGCAGGCCGGCGCCGGTGTCCTTCTCGGCGATCTGCTGCATGTAAGTCAGACCGAACATGTCGATGTCGGGCATCAACAGGCCGCGGTTGGGGATCGCTCCGTTGATCTTCGTGAAGACGAGCGTCTCGTCGGTGACGTTCAGCTCCAGGAAGCGGTCCTGGCTGCCGTGATGCGGACGCCAGATCGTGTTGAAGCCGTGTCCCTTCCAGGTGCCGGGTAGCTGAGCCAGCGGGCCGAGCGGTCCACTGACGTGGAGCGGCTCGATCGCCGGTTCGCCCTGGTCGGGCGGAACGGGGTCGCGGAATACGAATCCTGGGTCGGTTTGCGTGACTGCGCTCATCTCACTCCTTCAGGCGACGATGTCGGCAGACGGTTCTCATAAGCACTGGACCTGGAAGTTGGAGCTGATCCCGCCGTAGGGGTTGAGCACCTGGAGCTGGCGGATGACCGGGGAGCCGCCGGTGCCGAGATCCGGGGGGGCTTTGGCGATCAGGTTGCCGGCGTCGGTCATCTGCAACAGCGTGGCCGGCAGGCCGTCGATCGTTATCTGGGGCTCCGTGTCGCCCTGAGCGCCGGGCTCTGGCGTCAATCCGGTGCCGATCACGGTGAACTGCACGCCATCGTGGAGCGGCAGCGGGAACACGCCGGTGACCATGGGCTGACTGCGGCTGACGGCTTTCTTACCGACGTACAGACCGGCCGAGACGCTGGTCAGGCCGAGCAGCGTCTCCGGGATCGTCGGCAGTCCGGTCCCGTCGGGGTTGAGGAACTGGGCGACGAAGTAGACGCCGGTGACCAGGTTGAAGATCAGGTACTGGAAGTCACCGATGTCCGTGGTTCCGTCATCGGCGCTGAAGATCTCGGCGAGCCTGGCGAACGGATGAAATCCCTTCTGCCGCTTCTTGGTCGTCTTGAAGCCGCTGGGGCTGTTGACTTGCGCTTGCGTTATGCCCTTGGCCGCGACCCCGGCTGCGGCAGGTATCCCCAACAGCACCAGGTAGGAGCCGGACAGGCCCGTATGCAGGAAATGCAGCCAGCCGACCTGCAGGAGGCCGACCTCGTCCCCCGCGCGGTGCAGGCCTTGGTCGCGCCGGTGATGTCCGAGGGCGGGACGCACGCGTGAGCGCTGACGAGCTCACCGGCGATCAACAGGGTGATCAGGGCCCAGCCGACCAGCAGCGTCCACATGAATATGAACGTCTTCGACGTCGAGGTGCGGCCGTCTTCTCCCAGGATGACGGTCGCGAAGAAGCTGCCCCCGCTCACTCGGGCGATGCCTGCGACGATCAGCAGAAGCGCCAGGATCACTCCCGCGGCAGAGGCGGCCATGCCGGCCAGGCTCACCCGCTTCCTCCCCCGCGATGGGTAGAGCGCACCGGTGGGTTGGCGGGACCAAGCATCGCCTCAGCCAGCTGCAATCCCGTACTTGGCCGCAGTACGTACCGTCTGCGCCGCGACGCAGTCCCGTTCTGACATTTGCCCTCCCCCACCCACCAGACCGCTGTGTGAGGGTGGCGGACGCTCAACCTCGCGTGGCGTCCACTGAGTCCATCTGTAACACCCCGATCCCGCTCCAGTCAACCCCCCTGGACAGAAAATGTGACGCATTTGTCACTCCCAGCTGAGGATCGGCGCGCTTCTGCTCAGCCCGGTGAGCGTCGTTGCCAGGTCGCTAGCCGCGCCAGATCTCGCCGTCGGCGCCGGCAGCGCAGACCGCCTGCCGGCTCGGTCTAGGAATCCAGCGCGCTCAGGGCTACAGCCAGCGCGACCTCGAGGCGCTCGCGCAGCGAGGATTCGCGCACGAACTCCCCGGGTGTGTGGGCGCCGCCGCCGCGGGGGCCGAGGCCGTCCAGGGTGAGCGGGATCGTGGCGGCGAAGTGGCTGGCGTCGCTGGCGCCTCCGCGGGAGCGGGCGAGGACCGGGCGGCCGAGTCGCTGGGTGGCCGCTTGGAGCAGCTCGGCGGTGGCCGCCTCTGAGTCCATGGCCGGCCAGACCCGCTCCAGGGCGGCGCTGAGCTGCACCTCGTCGAGTTCGGTGGCCACCGCGTCACGTACCCGCTCAAAGGCGGCGGTGTCCCGCGAGCGCATGTCGAATACGAGCTCGCCCTCGGCCGGCACCACGTTGAAGGCGCCACCGGCGTGCATGATCGTCGGCACCACGGTGAGCTGCTGAGGACCCCGCGGGTCGGCCAGGCGGGTCAGCTCGATGGCGGCGCGTGACAGGGCCAGGAGCGCGTTGCGCCCGTCCTGCGGGGCGCTCCCGGAGTGGGCCGCGCGCCCGGCCGCCCGGACGCGCAGCGTGCCCGCACCCTTGCGGCGGACGATCACCCCCTCCCCACCCTCGCGCGTCCGCTCGCCGGCCTCGAAGCACAGGCAGGCGTCGTAGCCGGAGAAGCGCTCGACGTGGCGGAACGGCTGGGTGCGCCACTCCTCGTCGCACACCAGCAGGACCGACAGCTCGGCGAACCGGTCGGGAACCTCGGCCAGCGCGCGCGCCACGGCCAGCGACAGGGCCACACCGCCTTTCATGTCCGCCGTTCCCGGGCCGTAGAGCTTTCCATCCCGATGGCTGAGCGGGGAGTGGGCCTCGTGGCTGATCACGGTGTCGAGATGCCCCAGCAGCAGCAGGCGGCTCTCCCCCGTGCCCCGGAGCCGACCGATCAGGTCGGGGGCAAAGCCCTCGGTCGAGCAGGGCGCCCGCTCGGTGACCGCACCATCCGGCAGGAAGGCCACGCACAAGGCGACCGCCGCCTCGGCGCCGGCCACATCGCCCGAAGGGGATGAGACGGCCACCAGCGCCTCCAGCTCGCTCAGGGCGTGGGCGGCCAGGCGCGGCGCGTGATCGGCTACGAACGGGTCCATCGAGCTGACGTTAGCGGCGCGCGCTTCTAGCCGGGCAGGCGGTGACGGACTCCGCCAAACCGGGCGAACTCGCGGTCGTAGGAGACGATCTCGGCAGCGTGTTCAATGGCCAGCGCTGCCAGATGAGCATCGGTGGTCAGGTTTCCAGCCGTTCCGGCGTCGGCTAGGAGCGCGCGGATTACGTTGGCGTGGCGGAGCGTGGGCTCGGCGATCACCGCCGCCGGGGCTGAGAGCCACAACTCGACCTGATCCATCGCCCGGCTTGCCGACCATGGGGTAGGGAACACGGAGGGGCTTGTGCTGAGCCGGATGAACGCGAGCAACACGGTCCACGCCAGCCCGACCGTCTCGGACCCGTTGAGCGCCCCCTCGAACCAGGAATAGGACGCCTCGTGATGGCTGCTGGCGCGGTCGACGGCGTAAATGAGAACGTTTGCGTCGACAATGACCACTTGGCGGTCAGCGGCCCTCGGTCAGGCGGCGCGCGATCGCCTCGTCCTCGAAGCTCGCTGCCAGACCGAGCGCCTTGACCAGATCCACGCGAGCCGGACCCAGGCGGCTCGGGGTCGTGTAACTGCGGACCGGCTGAGCATCAGGGCCGAGGCCGAGACGAATGGCGTAATTGAGCGCTTCTTTGAACGTCAGACCGCGCTCGCGCATCACTCGCTCCACGAGATGCCTGGTATCGGAATCTAAGGTGACGGTCGTACGCACCGGTGCATCATGGCATCAATCTGGATGATGCCGTGATGCCTAGCCTACTACGGGAGCGGCTGGCGGACCACGGGACGGCGGGCCGCGGCGGCTTCGTCCAGACGCCGGACGGGCGTCGTGTACGGGGCCTGGCGGGCGATCTCGGGATCCTCCTTGGCCTCCTGCAGGACGGCCGCGACGATCTCGGCGAAGGCGTCCAGCGTCTCGCGGGTCTCCGTCTCTGTCGGCTCCACCATCAGCGCCTCCTCGACGACCAGCGGGAAGTACACGGTCGGAGGGTGAACGCCGTGGTCGAGCAGGCGCTTGGCCAGGTCGAGCGTGCGGATCTGCAGCTCGCGCTTCATCGGCGCCCCGGAGAGGACGAACTCGTGCATGCACACCCGGTCATAGGCGACGGGCAGGTACTCCATCACGCCCGCTTGGCGCAGCCGGGCCAGGAGGTAGTTGGCGTTCAGCACGGCCACCTCGGAGACCTCGCGCAGCCCCGCCGCGCCCAGCGAGCGGATGTAGGCGTAGGAGCGGACGAACACGCCGTAGTTGCCCTGGAAGCCCCGCAGCCGGCCGATCGACTTGGGGCGGTCGTAGTCGAGGTCATAGCGGTACTCGCCCGATCCGTTGGCGGCTCCGGAGCCGTCTCCCTCCCCCACCGCGCGGCGCACGACCTGGGGACGGGGCAGGTAGGGCTCGATCCGCTCGGATACGGCGATCGGGCCGGCGCCCGGACCGCCGCCCCCGTGGGGCTGGGTGAACGTCTTGTGCAGGTTGAAGTGCAGGATGTCGAATCCCATGTCGCCGGGACGGCAGATGCCCATGATCGCGTTCAGGTTGGCCCCGTCGTAGTACAGGGTGGCCCCCACTCCGTGCATGATCTGGGCGATCTCCTCGATCCCCGGCTCGAACAGGCCGAGCGTGGAGGGGTTGGTCAGCATCAGGCAGGCCACGTCCGCATCGGCCTTGGAACGCAGATCGTCGAGGTCCACATTGCCGTGCTCGTCGATCCCGACTTTGACCACCTCGTATCCAGCCATCGTCACGGTGGCCGGGTTGGTGCCGTGGGCGGTGTCCGGCGTCAGCACCTTGGTCCGGTGCTCGCCCCGGTCCTCGTGGTAGGCCCGGGTCAAGAGCACCCCGGCCAGCTCACCGTGGGACCCGGCGCTCGGCTGGAGCGACACATGGGGCAGACCGGCGATCTCACCCAACGCCGTCTGCAGGCGCCACATCAGCTCCAGCGCCCCCTGGGCGGAGCCGGGCGACTGGAGTGGGTGCAGCCGGGCGTGCCCGGGCAGAGCGGCCACCCGCTCGTGCAGCTTGGGGTTGTACTTCATCGTGCAGGAGCCCAGCGGATAGAAGCCGGTGTCGAGGTCGAAGTTCCGCTTCGAGAGGCGGTTGTAGTGGCGGACGATCTCGGGCTCTGAGATCTCGGGCAGCCGAGGCGCCTCGGCCCGGCGGAGCTCGGCCGGGATCAGCTCGTCCAGGGGACGCTCCGGCACGCCACTGTCCGGGGCCACGAAGGCTCGGCGGCCGGGCCGCGAGCGCTCGTAGATCGTCTTGTCGTCGTCGGCCGCCTGGGTGAACCAGCGTGCCTGGGGCCGGTCCTGACCGTGGTCAGTCGTGGCACTCATCGCCCGGCCCCCGCGGTCGTGGGCTGCCGTTCGGCGATCAGCGCCGCGCCCAGCACCTCGACCAGGCGGTCGATGTCCGAGCGGGAGCGCTGCTCGGTGATCGCCACCAGCAGGCCGCCGCGCAGCTCCGGATCATCGTGCTGAAGCGCGTAGCCGGGGTTCACTCCCCGGGCCAGGCAGCGGTCGATCACGCGGTCGACCGGAGCGTCCAGCCGGACCGCGAACTCACGCACGACGGGCTGGCGGTGCCACGCCTCCACGCCTTCGAGCTCGTGCAGCCGGGACCGGGCGTAGGCGGTGCGCTGGACGAGCAGCTCGGCCAGCTCGACGATCCCGCGGCGCCCCAGCCAGCTCAGGTAGATGACCCCGGCCAGCGCGTTCAGGGCCTGGGCCGTGCAGATGTTGGAGGTGGCCCGCTCGCGGCGGATATGCTGCTCACGGGTCTGCAGGGTGAGCACGAAGCCGCGACGACCGTCGACGTCCCGCGTCTCGCCGGCCAGGCGGCCGGGCAGCCGTCGCACCAGGTCCTGCGTGACGGCGAAGAAGCCGAACGACGGACCGCCGAAGTCCAAGCGGTTGCCCAGCGTCTGGCCCTCGCCGACGACGATGTCGACGCCCTGCTCTCCAGGCGGACGCAGCAGGCCCAGCGGGATCGGGTCGCAGGAGCAGATGGCCAGGGCACCCACCGCGTGAGCCGCCTCCACCAGCGCGTCCAGCCGCTCGACCGCGCCCAGGAAGTTGGGCTGAGCCAGGATCACCGCGCTCACGTCCTCATCGAGCGCCGGCAGCTCGGTGGCCCCGTCGGCCAGCTCGGCCAGCTCCACCGTCATTCCCCAGGCGTGGGCCAGGGTGCGCAGTGCCTCCCGGGCGTGGGGATGCACGCCTTTGGAGACGATGAAGCGGCGCCGGCCGTTGGTCAGCTTGGCCACATAGCCGGCGGCGACCACCGCGCTAGGCCCCTCGTAGACCGAGGCGTTTGACACCGGCAGCTCGGTCAGCTCGCAGATCGCGGTCTGGTACTCGAACATCGCCTGCAGCCCGCCCTGCGAGATCTCGGGCTGGTAGGGCGTGTAGGGGGTGAGGAACTCCGAGCGCGAGATGATCGAGTCGATCAGGGCGGGAACGTAGTGGTCGTACATGCCGCCGCCCAGGAAGGAGATCTCATCCTCGGTGGAGACGTTGCGGGCGGCCAGTGAGCGGAGCTCGTCGTAGACCTCCTGCTCGGACAGGCCGTCCTCGAGCGCCAGCGGGCGATCGAGGCGCAGCCTCGAAGGGATGTCGGCGAACAGCG
>Ga0182024_10005406_pt1 | contig 28671 bp, 20 predicted proteins | sample P32metaG_FD_120480 | JGI IMG/M metagenome (GOLD analysis project Ga0182024, IMG submission 120480) | Permafrost microbial communities from Stordalen Mire, Sweden - P3-2 metaG (Illumina Assembly) | ecosystem: Environmental > Terrestrial > Soil > Wetlands > Permafrost | place: Sweden: Stordalen...
GTATCATCGCCGCCTCACCACCTGGCAGGAGGCAAAGCGCATGAACCGGCTCGCGTTACTGTTGGCTCTCGCAATTTCGTCCGCGGCGTTCGCTCAATCTGATACCGCAAAACCCGAGCAGCACCTGAATCTCGAGCAGCGCTCGGGGTTGCAGTGGAATCATCTTTCCACCGCCACGCATGATTTGGAATTGCCGGGGCCGTCGACGGAGCAGACAGGGGCCGTCGTCGCCGATCTGGATAAGAGCGGCCATAACGGCTTCATCGTCAGCTTCCGCAAAACCGCGCCCGCGCTGGTGTGGTATCGCCCGAATGGGAATGCGTGGGATCGATACGTGATTGACCCAAGCTATCTCACTGTCGAAGCCGGCGGCGTGGTGGCCGACGTCGACGGGGACGGCTATCCCGACATCATCTTCGGCGCGGACTGGCAGGGCGACGAAGTCTGGTGGTGGGAGAATCCCGGCGGCAAGTACGACCCGAACGTTCCGTGGAAGCGCCACATCATCAAGAAGGGCGGCGGGCATCAGCATCACGACCAGGCGATCGCCGACTTTGAAGGCACCGGCAAGCCGCAATTGGTTTTCTGGAACCAGGGCGCCAAGAAGCTGCTGATCGCATCGATTCCGGACAATCCGCGCACCGCCGAGCAGTGGGACATCAAAGAGGTGTTCAGCGGATCGGCCGGCGAAGGGCCGGGCAAGTACGCCGAGGGCGTGATCGCGCTGGATGTCGATGGTGACGGCAAGCCGGATATCGTCGCGGGGAACTACTGGTTCAAGTATGAGGGGGACGGCAAGTTCAAGCCGACGCGGATCGGCACCATTGGCGGGCGTCTGGCCGGCGGGAAGTTGATCGCCGGGTCGAAGTATCCGCAGATCGTCATCAACTCCGGAGACGGCGTCGGGCCGCTCAAGTGGTATGAGTGCGTGGGCGATCCGGGCAACTCTGAAAGCTGGGTGGGGCATGATTTGGCCGGGCGGGATGTGATCCACGGGCACAGCCTACAGATCGCCGACATCGACGGCGACGGCAACCTCGACATCTTCGCCGCCGAGATGGCCAAGTGGACCGAGAAGCGAAAAGATTCGGACAACCCCGACGCCACCGCGTGGATTTTCTACGGCGACGGGCACGGGCATTTCCGCAAAACCGTTTTCTCCAAAGGTATCGAATTCCACGAAGCGCGCGTTGCTGATCTGAACGGCGATGGGCGGATGGACATTCTGGACAAGCCGTACAACTGGGAGACGCCGCGGCTGGATATCTGGCTGCAATCGCCGCCGGCGTTGGTCAAGCCGGTGCAGCTTTCGACGGCCGCGGATGAAGCCAGGCAGAAAATCAACGTCGGCTTGCAGCTTTACAGCCTGCGCGCTCAGTTTCCGAAGGACGTGCCGGGAACGATGAAGAAGATTCACGACATGGGGATCGACGATGTCGAGGCGGCAGGGTTTTACGGGCTGAGCGCCGAGGACTTCAAGAAGGATCTTGACGCCGCCGGCTTGCACGCGAGCGGGGCGCACTTTCAGTGGCCCGATTTCGCCCTGAACATTGATAAGGTCATCAAGGACGCCAAGACGCTCGGTGTTGAATACGTGACGATGCCATGGATTCCCCACAGCGGCCGCTTCACCGAACAGAACGCGCACGACGCGGCGATGAAGTTCAATGAGTGGGGTCGCAAGTGCAAGGAAGCCGGGCTGAAATTCACGTATCACCCACACGGATACGAGTTCACGCAGAATAAAAACGCGGAAGGAACGGTCTTCGATCAGCTCGTGAAGGAAACCGATCCCAATTACGTCAACTTCGAGCTGGATATCTTCTGGGCCTATCACGGCGGCGCCGACCCGGTGAAGCTCATGCGGCAATATCCGACGCGCTTCGTGCAGATGCATGTGAAAGACATGAACAAGAGCGTGAAGGTGCCGAAGAACACTGGTTCCGAGAACGTCGAGAACGATGTGGCGATGGGAACCGGCCAACTCGACATTCCAGCGATTCTCAAAGAGGCACAGCAGATCGGGATCATGCACTATTACATTGAAGATGAATCGAGCCGATCGCTGGCGCAGATTCCGGCGAGCATCGCTTACGTTCGATCGATTGGCTATTGAGCTTGCGACAGACAGACGCGTTATGCCCATTGTTGTATCGAAGAAGCGGAACAGCATCCTCGGCAGCCTGGCGCTGCTGATCGGATTGGGCGCAGTCGGATTGTCCGCGATCGACATCGGCGGGTTGCCGTCGGTGAATGTCGGGCCGTGGACGTTGCCGTTTGCGCTGGCATTCGATCTCGGTGTCGGCGCGCTCGCCGTGGGTTCGCTATTGCTGGCCGGAAAATCACGCCGCACTGGCACCGAGCTTCCGCTGGCGGCGCTGGTCGTGGCGGTGGGAGCGACAGCGATCTTTTACTTCCGGCATCGGACGCCGGCCGCGCCCGTTAAACAGGTGACGCCGACGATGGCTCCCGTGACGCCGGTTCAAACGCCAACAGTCGCCGCGAAGCCCGCGGCCAAATTGCCGGATCATCCGACCGCGGTGCCGTCGGTATCGAACACGGCGAACGCTGCCAAGAACGTGACGCAACAGAGCGCTGCGATGCTGGCTCGTCAGCAACATCTGTCGGACTTACGTGACGCCAAAGCGCAATTTGCCGCCGCTCAGGCTCAGGTGATTCAGTCGCTGCAATCTGACCCGGCGTATCAGAAAGCCAAGGCCGATTCGGACGCTGCCGATGAGCAACTTCGAATGGCCCGATTGCAATATCAGCCCGGCGATTCAAATCTGGTGGCGTTCAGCCAGACGGCGCTGACGGCGCGGGATGCCTTAAATCAGCTCATCGCCCAGGCCGTTGCCAAGGATTCGACGGCTGCCGCCGCCAAAGCCAGGCTCGATGCGATCATGCAAGAACATCAACCCTAGTGGTGGGACCTCGCCATGCTGACTCGACGAAACGTTCTAATCGGTTTGCTCGGCATCTTTGCCGTCGCGGCGGTGGTACGGGCGGCTGAGGCGCCGTTTGAGAAAGAGATCAAGGCGTTTGAGGACGCCGACAAGAAGGTTCCGCCAGCGCAAAACGCGGTGCTGTTCGTCGGCAGCTCAACGTTTCAGAAATGGAAGACACTGGCCGAAGATTTTCCGAACGAGACGGTGATCAACCGTGGCTTCGGCGGGTCCCAAATGGCCGATAGTGTTCGCTATGCGAAGCGGATTATTATCCCGTATCACCCGCGGAAGATCGTCATCTACGCCGGCGACAATGACCTGGCCGCCGGCAAATCGCCGGAGCAGATCCTGACGGATTTCAAGGCGCTGGTCGACGAGGTGCGGCCGGAGTTGCCGCAGACAGAAATCCTTTATCTTTCCATTAAACCGAGCATCGCGCGATGGAAGCTCGTCGACAAGATCAAGCAGGCCAACGCGCTAATTCTCGACTACACCAAGAGCGACAAGCAGCTGGGATTCATCGACATCTTTCCCGTGGTCCTGGGTGAGGACGGAAAGCCACGCAAGGAGCTATTTATGCCCGACGGTCTGCACATGAGCCGGGAGGGGCAGAAGCTGTGCGTCCCCGTGATTGAGCCGAGGATTCGGTGAAGCGATTTGCGATGGCGATCCTCGTGCTGCTTCTTTCGGCCGCGTATGTCCGCGGGCAGGAGAAGTTGGAGATCCATCCTCGCTTCGCGAAGGGCGAGTCGCACACCGTCAGCGCGACGCTCGATCAGACCATTTCGCAAACGGTCGGCGAGAAGCAGGTTCAAACACACCAGAATCTGCAAATCGTCTATACCGTGACGGTGGACGATCTCGACGATCACGGCGTGGCGACGCTTTCCGTGCGATACGACTCGATTCGTCTGGACTCGACCGGCCCGGCGGGGCAGCTGAGCTACGACTCGCAACAACCGAATGGCACGTCGCCGCCGGTGGCCATCGCGGCGCTGGTCGGCCAGAGCTTTCAGGCGACCGTCAATCCGATCGGCATCGTGCAGAACATCCGCGGCCTTGACCGATTGCTCGCGGCGGCAATCAGCCAGATCACGCTCGATGAAGGCCCGCTGCGGCAAGCCGTTGAAAAGACGCTGCGCCAGCAGCTTGATCCCGCGAATGTGAAGTTGCTGATGCAGAACCTGTTCGGCGTGCTGCCCAATCATCCCGTCGGGGTTGGGGAAACATGGCCGAAGCATATCGATTCCCATACGGGGCCGAGTGTCGCGACCGATGCCAATTACGTTTTGAAGGCCCGCGATAACGGCGTCGCGATCATCGGGCTCACCGGCCGTTGCGCGACCCCGGCAAACGCGGCGATGGACGCCGCTCTTACCAAAGTCAGCTACGATCTATCGGGATCGCTCGACGGCGAATTCCAAATCCAGGAATCCACCGGCTGGACGTGGCTTGCCACCATCAACCAATCCCTCACCGGCACCGTCACCCTCCGCGCGCCCTCGGTCGCCCCGCAAATCGTGCCGATTAGCATCACCGCGAAGCTCAAAATCGAACAGAAGTAACCGCAGTCGCGCGCTCCTGTCGTGCTGCCACGGCGTCTGATCCCTCAGGCTTCAATTCGGGTTATCGCCTGAATAGGGGATTGACGGCTGCGGTTACGCGCCTTCCGGACATGCCGCCGCAACTGTCCGGAGGCCCTCACACGATCAGGCGACTGGTGGCAGCGACAGTGTCGGACTTAGTGTCTGTGCCAACGGCCTGGGAATGAACCAGTTTTTGTCAGCCGTTTAGAAAGCAATTACAGGTTAGGCCGGAGGCCTTCATCATGAGTTTGTGGCACACGGACGAAAAACTTCATTCAACATTGATTCAATTTTGCCGACGCCAACATCAGGGCAGCACGTCTCGCTTTAGCCGCACTTTATTTCAAACCGCGCTGCCGCGAACCGCAGTCCAACAAAAGTCTGGCGCGTATCTCTGAGTCCTTGCAGTTCAACGCGACCGTTCGCCGGAGCGGTCTTCAGTACCTCTCGTACAGGCACAAATTCAAGCATCAGTTGCTTGCGCAGCGCGCCGGCAGCGATCGGAGCCACCATGCCCAGTTCTTCGTCGTCATCCTCCTCCTCCTCCTCATCTTCTTCCTCCTCGTCCAGTTCCTCCTCGTCACCACCCCCTCCGCCGCCCCCACCGCCACCGCCTGCGGTGCCGCCGGGAAGTTCATCCTCCTCGTCATCGAGCTGGTTCCAACACTCGTCGGCGTCATCGGCGTCGTCTCATACCTCCGTCGGCCGCGCAACACTTCCGAATTATCCGACGGCCTCATTCAATCCCGTGCGCTATTCCAACGGCGGTGTTGCGATCTCGGACGAAGATCTATCGGCTCCCAACGGCGGGTTTTTCGGCCAGCAACGATACTACAGCAATCAAACTTCTTCCGATTTCGACGGGCCGGTTGGCTTCAACTGGTTCTCGCGGCAGATGCCGTACGCTTGCGCCAGCGGCACCTCCGTCGCGATCGTGTTCGATCCCAACAGCCCGTATTGGTTCGATCTCTCCGGTTCCACTTACGTGCCGCGTTATGGCACCGTGGACGTCACGCTGGTCGATGACACGACGGCTCACACTTTCACGTTCACGAAAGCCACGGATACGGCAATGGAGCTGACGGTCTTCAACGACTTCGGCGCCGGCACCGCCCCCGGCGGATTCGTCAGTTACACGGACCCCCGCGGCGTCACGACCACGGTATCGAGCCGAACCGGAATCCAGATCAATGAGCTCCAGCGCAGCTATGGCGTCAGTGGTGTCACCACGAACGAGCTTCTCGATTACAGCTATTACTCGTCCGGCGATCCCGCCGGGAAACTGCAATACGTGACCTTCTCGCGACAAGTCGGGGGCGGCTCGCCGACCCAACTTTCCCGAGCCGCGTACACCTACTACGGAAGCTCCGACACGCAGGGCAGCAATCACGATCTGCAGAGCGCCTCTGAACAAATCCCCGACGGTTCAGGCGGCTGGAACACGACTGCCGTCATGTGGTATCGCTACTGGATGACCGGCAGTTCGACCGGCTACGCGCACGCGCTGAAGATGCGCTTTGGGCCCGAAGCGTATCGGCTGATGCTCAACGCGAGCGTCGATGTCACGACCGCCAGCGATTCGACGGTGCTGCCGTACGCGGACCAATATTTTGAATACAACCCCAGCACCCGCCAGGTGACGAAAGAAATTGCGGCGGCCAGCGCCGGCGGCATGGGTAATGGCACGGCATCCGATACATTCGCGTATTCCACCAATTCCAACACCCCGCCAACGAGTCCGCCGGATTACAACTGGTGGGCCGTTAAGACGACCCAGACGCTGCCGGACAGCTCGACGATCATCGTCTACACGAATTTCGCGGGGATACCGATGCTTTATGTCAGCGTCGATTCCAGCGGCAGCAATAAGTGGATCACGTTCTATCGCTATGACAGCAACGGGCGTCTCATCTGGCAGGCGCAGCCGTCGGCGGTTACGGGCTACGACGACACGCAGAACGATCTGCTGAACTACAACACCGGCACGGGGCTTTATGCGTATCTCAAAAACAGCTCCGGCCTGATCAAGATCACCGATTACTACTCCAGCACCAATATCTCGCTCGGCCAAGTCGCGGGATATGTGTCGGACGTCGGCATTCAGCAGGGCCAGTCCGGATCGCCCATCCTCACCTGCAGTTACACTTACAGTTCGAACGCCGATTCGTCAGGCAACACGGTTTATCCCGTTGCCGAGGTGATCGATTATCCGATTGCCGGCAACACCACGACGCAGATCACGACCAGTTACAGCTATACTTGGTACAGCGGCACAAACATCGTCAGCCAGAAGACGACAACGCGGCCGGCGGTGACGTCGGGCCAGAATGGATCGGGCACCGCCGCGACCATCGTCGAGCAATTCGACGCCTACGGAAATCTGACCCAGCGCACCGATGAGCGCGGGATCGTCAGCACTTTTACCAATGACATCGTGCTCGGCGGAGTGACAGAGCAAGTGCTCAATTATCAGAGCGGCGTCACGCAGCCGGGCGTGAACGTCACAAGCGACTTCACGTACGATAGTTTTGGTCGACTGACCCAGGAGCTTGGCCCATCGCACACTGCCGTCATCGGCGGGACAGCCACGACCGTCCGCCCGGCGACGTGGTATGTCCTGGTGCAATCCGTTCAGCCAGGTTCAGGAACTTGGATACCCGACGAAAACCGCGTCGGCTACGGTTACGCCACCGGAACAAGTCCGAGCTACACCTACACGCTGATCAATCCGGTCACGCTCAACCGCCAGGACAAGGACGGCAGCCCGACGGACCAGATCGCCAGCCGGCGCACGACCGGCTCCGGTGCGCTGTCATCAACCGATACGTTCTCGCAAAGCGACTGGCAGAGCTGGACCAGCTTCACGTACAGCACGCAGCACCAGCTCAGTTCTCAACAGGCATACTTCCTGATTCCAACCTCCGGGGCCGGAACGGCCGGTACGAATTTCGGCCAGAGTGTCTACGGCTACGACGCATTGGAGCGACAGAACCGTGTCGTTTCACCCGGCGGGACAATCACGCGCACCGTCTGGTCGGCGCCGCAATTTCCAGTGTCGGTGTGGGTCGGCACCAACGACACCGGCGCGACCGATTCCAATCCGGCTGGCTCCGGTTCGCCGAACAACATGGTGATCGTGACGGCCAATCAGTTCGACAGTGGCAGCGCGGGGGGTAACGGCAATCTGACCCAGGTCACGCAATATGCATCGGCCACCGACACGCGCGTAACCAGCTATGTCTACGACTTCCGCGATCGACAGATCAGCTGCACCGGCGAGATCAACGTTTATTTCGCCTATACCTACGACAACTTCGGCCAATTGACGCAGACCGATCGCCGCAACACCAACGGCAGCGGCAATCTGATCGGCCGCAGCGCCACAGCTTACGACAATCTCGGCCAGGTGTATCAGCAAACGACTTACGCCGTCGATCCGTCCACCGGCACCGTTGGCAACGCGCTCACCACCAACAATTTTTATGACGCCGGCGGAAACCTCATCATGCAGATCAAGGCCGGCGACGGTCAGGTGTTCAGCAAGTTCGCCTACAACGGCGCGGGTTGGCTCAGCGCCAGCTATCGCGGCTACAACCTCTCCGGCTCGGGCTACAGCGAAGCGACGAGCCTGACGAACGACACGATTCTTGAGCAGATCCTCAACACCTTTGATGAGGTGGGAGACGTCATCAGCCAGTCGAGTTATCAGCGACTCAACGATGCCACCGGGACCGGACCGCTGTCCACTGGGACACAGCCCGAAGGCCGCGCGTCGTACACGGCGACCTGGTTCGACGGCATCAATCGGCCCATCGCCGCCGGCAACTATGGCGCGGCGTCAAGCTTCACGCGGCCAACTACGCCGCCGTCTTCAAGCGGCAGTGTGCTCGTCACTAACACGACGTACAACGACGCGGGCTTGGTCTATCAAGTGACTGATCCATTGGGACTGGTAACGCAGACGGCGTACGACAATGCTGGCCACAAGACGCAACTGATCGAGGCGGTCTCCGGCTCGACCGGCGATGATCTGAATCGCACCACCAACTGGACGTACACGACCGACAATCTGGTGGCCACCGTGCAGGCGATCAATGGCCGCACCGGCAACCAGACGACGACGTACACATACGGCACCACGACGTCGACCTCTGGCGTCGCGCGCAACGATCTGCTCGCGTCGGTGACCTACCCGGATTCCGTCAGCGGCTCTGACGTGGTCGGCTATACGTACAACGGCCTGGGCCAGCAGGTGATGATCGCGGATCAGCGCGGATCGGTTCGCACGCTGCTTTACGACAAGCTGGGCCGGCGGACCGACGACTGCGTGACGACCGCCGGCACCGGTGTCGACGCCACGGTGCTGCGGATCAGCGAGAGCTACGAAGTCCGCGGGATGCCGGCTACCGTGACCAGCTACAACAACGCCACGCCCGGCAGCGGAACCGCCGTCAACGAGGTGGCATTCACGTACAACACTTTCAGCCAGCTTGTCGAGGAGCAGCAGGAGTGGTCGGGCGCGGTCACCGGTTCGACGCTCAGCGTGCAATATGGTTATGACACCGGCGGCTCTGGTTCCAATGAGATTCGCCAGACAAGTCTGAGCTATCCCAGCAGCCGGGTGATCAACTATGTCTATGGCAGCGGCATGGACAGCGCGCTGAATCGCATCACCAGCATCCAGGACAACAGCACGAGCGTGAACCTGGCGACATACACATACCTGGGCCTGAATACCGTGATCCGCGTCGACTACAGCCAGCCGCAGGTGCGACTGGACCTGTGGGGCGGGACGAGTGGCACGTTCAACGGTTTGGATCTGTTCAACAATGTTATCGATCAACGCTGGCTCAGTTATTCGACCAGCGCGGACCTCGACCGATATCAATACGGCTACGATCAGGATTCGAACTGCAGCTGGAGAGCCAATACCGTCGGTTCATCACTGGATGAATTTTACACGTATGACCACTTGAATCGTTTGAGCCAGATGCAGCGGGGAACGCTCAATAGCACAAAGACCGGTTTAACCGGCACGCCGTTGCGGGAGATGGATTACACACTGGACCCGACGGAAAACTGGCGGATTTATCTGACCAAGACCAGTGGAACGACAGACCTGAATCAGGGCCGCACCAGCAGCACGGTCAACGAGATCACTGCTGTCAGCACCAGCGGTGGCTTGCCGCTTTGGACAACGCCGGCCTACGACGCGGCGGGAAACATGACGACCATGCCGCAGGTGGCGACACCGACCAGCTCATACACGAATGTCTACGACGCCTGGAACCGCATCGTCTCCGTCAGCACCACACGGCTATTGACCACCTTCGCCTATGACGGCCTGGGTCGTCGAATTCTTGACTCTGGCCGGATCTCGCGACGGTTTTACTTTAGCAACCAGTGGCAGGCGATCGAGGAGTGGGCCTGGGCCATTTCGGTTTGGTCGATGAACTGCCAGTATGCGTGGGGTGTGCGGTATGTCGATGACCTGATCTGCCGCGACGATTACCTGGGCAACCGGCTGTACGCGATGCAGGATGCGAACTTCAATGTCACGAGCATCTGCAACGCCTCGGGAACCGTCGACGAGCGTTATCTGTACGATCCGTACGGTCTGAGGATCTTCATGAACGCCTCGTGGACGGTGATCTCCGCCAGCGCATACACGTGGACGATCGGCCAACGGGGACTGTGGCAGGGTACCGCAAGCGGATTGATCTACGCCCGCCAACGGATGATCCATCCGCTGCTGGGGGTGTTCATCGCGAGGCATCCAACATGCTGCGAGAACGGAATGAATCTCTACGAAGTTCGTAGTGGATCTCCAGCAGCGTTCGTGCAGGAACGCGAATGAACGACCTCGGAGAGAGCCTTTATCGCGTGGGCGCGGGCACGGGAGTCGTATCCTGAATTGATATTTGGTCTATCGGTGCGAAAGCAGCAAGTCGTCGCCCCTTTTGGTGGTTCGGAAAGAAGACGCCTTTGTCGGTGGTTCCTTTCAGATAGTGTTTCTGAAATCGTTGGCGAAGTGCTTCAGCGTCTCCGCGCTTCTGCGCTTCCCAGAATTCCTGGCGTGATTTGATCCATGATGCGTAGCCTTGGTCGAGTTCTGAATTGTCCTTCAACTGCGCGAAGCGAGGACGGAATGATTCCAAATCCGAGCGACGTTGTGGAACAAGCATGGCGATGGGTTCACCTTCCTTGAACTCGATCCGGCCAGGCCGAGTTAACTTCCAGTTCATCGAGAAGGACGCCACGCTCCAGTCGGTTTCAACCAATCCTTCTAAAGGCGCAAGGCCATCTTTGACGCAGTTGGCTGGTCCGCGGCACAGAAGATTCCATCCCGGCGGCGTGCGGAACACATAGGGAATCATCCATGTCAGGATGCCGCTGCCCACATTCGATGCGGTCTGAATCGCGCGCGGTGTTCCCACGATTTCGAATTTCAGATCGACCGCGGCTTGACCGCCGTTCCATTCGGCGATGACACCATGCGGCGCGAGCACGAACCAACCCGATTGGTTTGCCATCACCATCGGCAGGCAGTTGTAAGCGAAGCCGCTGTCGGTGGCGTCCATCCAATCCCGCGAAGTTCCCGCCGGGATGATCTTGACGTCAAAGCCCCAGGCCGAGTGGGCAACAATCTCAAGCCTTTCGTCAGATTCAGCATCATTTGCGCACAGTGCAGGCGCCATTTTTGGCGGCGTTACGACGGGGGCACTCTGCAGATAATTCATGACCCCGCCTTCAAAGCAGCTCTCAATTGCGCGAATGACCTCACTGGATTTGATAATCGCCATGCACTTGCCAACGGGTCTTTGCAGGTTCATCACAGGCGAATCACACAAGCTCGCGTCTTGCTCGCTCCCGTCGTTCAATCGAACGACCCGTGAACGCCAGCAGGCTTTGGTGCGACAGCAAGGAAGCTTGCCCAACGTGTGGAACGTCGTCTGCAGCGGATATTGTGTCCACGTCACGGGCTCGCGCCCTCCGAGAAGAGCCATGTATGGCTTCTCGAATGCAGCGCACAAGTGCTGCAAGAATGTGATTGGGCCCAGCCCGCCCTGTGCGTGGTAGACCAGTCGAATCAGCTCGCGCGTATCGGTTTGGCCAACCAAATTGATGACGCCGTCGAGAGTCGGATGGTCGTGCTCGGCCGAGCCGATCTGCACAAACTGAATCTTGCCGCGGAAGTGATCGACGACTTCCTGGTAATACTCGACCGGCCATTGCTTGAGCGTGAAGTCGCGCTTGATGCCTGCCGTCAGGATCCAATATTGCGCAAGATCCGCGGTCGCATGGCTTCCAATCGGATTGATGCTTCGCTCGTCATTTGAAAGGAAAAGGCACGGGCGGTTGATGCATAGCTCAAGCGGAACTCCCAGCTTTTTGCCCAGATCAAGGCAGTATCCGCGAAGGAATGCATTTGGAACGGCATCAGAGCAATTGATCAGATCCGTGTAGTGCATCTCAATCAGCTCGCCGGCTCCGTCCGGTAATTTGGTGATGCGCGGATTGTGATGAAACAGTTCATCGCAGCTGGTGCGAACGTCAGTTACAAATTGCCCGGGATACGACGTGTGCAGCGACTCAATCGCCGCTGTGAGCGTGCAAATATCGCCGGGCGAGAGGTGCGTTTGTAGAATGATTTGTCGCGGCATGGAGCGGCTTCAAATAATGGCAAACGCGGGCGGCGACGGCCTGAACGGGCGATCAATGGTTGAGTCTGTCACGATCATCGTCTCCTGTTTAAATTAATAGACGACAACCCGCATGTCGCACGATTCGCCTGAACGGGCGATGGCGAGCGGTTGCTGCGTTGCTAACAGGAATAGGTGCCGACTGCGCAATAGACTTGCTGAGAATGCACCAGGCTGGAGCTCATAAACTCAGCAACTTATGCTGCCCGCTGACAAGAGTAAGCTGCATAAGGTATGGCCGGCATCGGTCAATTAGTCCTTCCGGAACAGTCACTGAAGCGGGAAAGGATTTAGTTGCCCAGCGCCCCGCTGGCGTGATACGCGTCGATGCCCTTGCGCAGATCATATTGCGGCTCGTAACCCAGCACCCGTTTTGACTCCGTCAGATCCGTCTGCGTCCAATCCTGCGTGAACTTGTAGGGGTTCTCAATGTAGTCCGGCTGCAGATCGGTTTTCAGCACGCGGTTGAGTTGCTCGACGACTTCGTTGAAGGAGAACGCGCCGCCGAAGCCGGCGTTAAAGACGCCGCCGGTTTTGGCAGCCATTGCTTTCAAATTGAGCTGAAGCACATCGTCGATGTAAACGAAATCCCGCCGCTGTTGGCCGGCGCGGAAGATTCGCGGCCTCTGTCCGGCGCGCATCTGCCTGGCGAGCTGATGAATCATGCTGGCGAACTTGCCCTTGTGCCCTTCGCCCTTGCCGTAGACGTTGGAGTAACGCAAACCGACAATCGGATGCTTGAGCGTCGGCTGCATCGCCTTGGCAAGCTGCTCCATCACCATCTTCGAAAACGCATAGACGTTCAGCGGGTCGGGCGGCTGTGATTCCTTCATCGGCACCGGCCCTTGCCCATAGATCGAACAACTGCTCGCCCACACCACCCGGCTGTTCCATCGGGCCGCCAGTTCAAGCAGCTTGCGAAACGCCTCGACGTTGTTCTGCATCATCTGCTTCTGATCCATCACCGTCGTGTCGGTGATCGATGCCTGATGGAACATCACGTCGAACGGCTTTTGTGATGCAAGTAACGCAAAATCGGCCCACAAGTCCCCGCTGAGAACGTCGCCGGTGAAGTTGTTGAGATTGGCCCAATGCGCGGAGGAAAAGTCGTCCAGCACGGAAACATCATGCCCGTCCTGCGCGAGCCCCAGCGCCAGGTTTGAACCGATGAACCCGGCTCCACCGGTGACAAGAATCCGCACGATACACCTTTCCTCAGCCAAGCAAGCCGAGCGATACACGCGACATTATTGGCCATTAACTGCGACAGCCGATGACACTCTGGCATGGGCCCGCCAGGCCCATCTGTGCGGCGTTTGTAGCCGGCTTTTCCAGTTTTGGTGCCAGCTATGCCTATGCCAAATCGACATTTAGAACACATGCATACGCATTGAACCCAATATTATTTCCGCCCGCGGCACGTTCATTGTTCTATTAGCTTTCCGTCCGCGACAGTGACTGCGAACCGCGAGAGTGGAATCGGGTTTCGGCCGCGGACAACAATTTAGCCCATTCTTTCCCCCGATGTGAAAGATGCCCTCCCTCCCACAACCCGAGGCATCTTTCAACAGCCCCATTCGAAGCCGCCCTTGCCCGGGGCGGCTTTTTTATGCGCGCGTTTCCCGATCAGTGCTGAGCCAGCAATCCTGATTGGCTGGGCGTCTTAGCCGGACTGATCAGTCGAGCAACCGCACCGGCCGCGCTGTATCCGTCGTAACCCTCGGGCGGCTGTGGATTCACCGCGCCAACGAGCGCAACGCCAGCGCTAACCGCGAACAGCGAACCCGCCCAGATCCACGATGACTTTCGATGCGACCTTCGCAGCCACGCTCCCGACCAGAAGAGCATTAGCGGCGTGAAAACCACAAACCACCGATTGGCGAACATCGGGTCTTTCCACTGCCACGGCCTAGCCGCGTAGGCAATGATGATCACGATCGCCGCCGTAAGCGTTGCCGCCGCGAGAACCTTTGTCATTGCCGGCCAGTGACGGTGCATCACCATCGTGACACCCAGCACGCCCATGATGAGAACCGGGAAATGGCTCAGCAAACCATGTCCGCCGATGAGCGCGACAACCGTGCGACCGACTCCGTCCAAAAACTCTGACCATACGCTGACTTTCGGGGCGGAATCATCCGTCGCCGACGGATCATCCGACGTGTTTTCGCTGCTCAAATCCGGCGTGTCGAGAGCCAGCTCCTGATGCATAAATGCCGGCTTGAAGTCACCCGTCACCGCCCGATTCAGCCGGGCATAAAGCGTCATCGGAAGCGCGGCCCCCACGATATAAAGGCCAATTCCGATCAATCGCGGCGTTAGAGACCACCTGAATGCGGCGATCACCACGGCCATCAGGAGCAGAAACACCGTCGCCGTCGGCTCATACGTCGCCGCCAGCGAAACCAGCACGCCCGCGGCGAGCGTCCACGCAAGCCCGCCGATACGATTCTTTGTAAGCGTTGCCTGCACCACGCACGCCGCCCCGGCTATCACCAACGCTGCCGCAGCGGCACCGGCGTTCAGCACCGTCGCGTAGCTGATCCATCCCGATCCAATAACGACCATTAATGCCAGCGCCGCCCGGTACGGGCGGCGCAGCTCAAACAATCTCCCCATGCGATAAAGCAATCCCGCCGCCAGCGCCACCGGCAGTGTGACGCCGAGCAGCGTCAGCAGGTACTCGGTAAGCACCGGGTCGCGATCGAATCGAATGCCCCAGCGATGCATCACCCAGTACGGCCCGCTGAGCATCACCGCCATCACCGGCGATTGCTCGCTATACACGCGCCAATTGGATCGAATGATGACGTCGTGGCTGCCTGGGTAGAGCGTCTGATTGATCGCCAGCGTGTGCTGCTCGACGACTGCCTGCACCGTGGCCAGGATCGCCTGCTCCGAATCGCTGATGGCGGCGGGCGCAGGATGTCGCAGCGGACGCAGCAGCGGCAGGCAGATCAACAGAATTGCAATCGGGGCCGACAGCGCCCACGGCCGAACCATCGGCCGTCGCCGAAGCCAACGCAGATAAGTCTTCCAGGGCCGCAAAGGTTTGTCTTGGTTCGATCGGAGCAGCGTCGATGGGGCGGCTCGATCCCGATGTTGGAACACAGGACCAGGCCAAATGCCGCATGCGATGCCGCTCAATACACCTTCAGGAACTGCACGAAGTTTCGCAGCAGCTTATCACCCAGCCGGGTGTATTGCGGGTAGTTCTTCTCAGTCTCCTGGCGAATTTTCGCCGCCGCATCGGAACCGAGCGTCTGCACCACGTTTGGATTGGCGGCAATGATCCCATCGATCAGTTCCGGGGTCAATTCCGGGTGCCATTGGAAGCCGAACAGACGGTTTTTGAAACGAAACGCCTGATTCTTGCACGTTTTGCTTGAACAGAGCAGGGCATTTCCCGTCGGCGGGGGCGGAGCCGGGGGTGGCGGGGCGTTCGTTGGGGCCGGCAATCGGGGGAGATCAAATGTATCGCTATGCCAGTGGAAAACGCTCATCCCATCGTGCATCCCCAACACGATCGGCTCGGTGCCGCCGGGAAATGGGTAATTCACCGGCCCCCAGCCAAACTCCGGCATGGGAATGGCGGGTGCTTCGGGCGTCGCGCCCGGCTTGGCGTTCGGATGCACCTTCGCCCCCGCCGCGTGCGCGAGCAACTCTGCCCCGAAGCCGATTGCCAGCGTGGACCGATCCGCGACGACGGCGCGCTTCAGTAGATCGAACTCCCTGGCCAGATACGGCATCGTCGCGTTGCCCACGTCACTGACTTGCATCGGCCCGCCAAGAACAACCAGCGCCCGCATCTCGTCGAGATCGGAAGGACACTCATCGCCGGCGTAGAGCCGCCGAACATCCATGCGAATTCCAAAATCCCGAAACACCGGCACCAGCCGCCCAGGACCGAACGCCTCCGCCTGCTGCAAAACCACCACTCTGCTCATTTGATTAGAATCTTCCGGCGGGGGAGGGGAATGTCAATACGCATGCGGTCCTCCGAGCAAACTCGATCATTCTTAATGGAACGCAATTGGCAATTGGGCCAGTTCAAAATGACGATCTCAATCTATCGCTTCTCGCAATAGTGCCGCCACATTTTTCGTAGCGCGGCTTGCATGTTGGCCGTGAATCGTGGGGCGTCCATCACCGGAGAACGCTCCAGCCGGTTGCGGAGAGTGGATCGCATAAGGCTCAGCGCTTCAAGGTTCTTGGAGAGTGACATTACCACTTTTAGGCAATCTTGCGGGCTGCCGCTTGCGAGACCTCCCAGTCCGACGTTTGCCAGGATGCTCATCGAGCCTCGCGAGACGGCGGTCTGGCCATACAGGCTCACGACTGGGACGCCCATCCATAGCGACTCAATCGTTGTGGTGTGACCCGTATACGGGAAGACATCCAACGTGATGTCGATCTCGTGAAATGAGCCGAGGTAGCCACTTCGCGGTTTGCGATTGATAAATCCAATCCTGGATGGATCGATATCAGCCTGTGCAAATCGCCTTCGCATGCGACCTTGAGTTGCACCCCGAGGCGCTAGCAAATGCAGACGGCTCGTCGGCACCGACTTCAGCACCCGGGCCCACATTTTAAGCGTAAAGTCCGTGACCTTCGCGAAGTTGTTCAGCGAGCCAAAGGTGACGAAACCATTGCTTAGTGCGGGCAGTTGATTGACCTCTGGCTTGTCAGTTAGTGGGTCATAACACCAAAAGCAGTCTGGAAGCCGAATCGTGGCCTCGCTGTAGAAGCGGTCATTCGGCCCTGGGCCGCCGTCCGAACTGGGCGGATCCAGACACGGGTCGCTGATGCGATAGTCCATCGCATCCATACCGCTGGTGCCCGGATAACCGAGCCATGTCAACTGCACTGGTGCCGGCTTCCGCGCGAAGACAAGAAGGCGGTTGCCGTTGGTGTGCAGTGCCAAGTCGATTAACACGTCGATCTGGTCGAGGCGGATTTGCTCGGCCATCTGAGCATCGCTGAGCGATCGCGTGAGTTGCCAACGATCAGCATAGTCCTCGAGCCTGACGAATGGATCGCGTGGCCCGCCATCGTCGTAGCAGAAGATCTCAAACTGGCCATGATCGAGATTCGCCAGCAGGGGCCGCAGAAACCACTGATCGCGGAAATGGGGCGAAACGAAGCCGATGCGTAGTCGACGGTTGGGATCCAGTACGTTGTGGTGCGGCTTGATCTCAGACGCTAATGGCCTGGCGTAGGTTAGATTCCACTGCCGGTGCTCTTCCCACAGTGACGGCATATCGTAAACCGAATGGTGCAGCAGAGAATAGAGCACATTCCCGGCCGCTCGAGCATCGGCATGGTACGCAATCGCCTGCCGAAAGGCGGCGATCGCATCATCGAGACGACCGACATCACGCAATGCTGAGCCGAGGTTGCTGTTCAGCGCTAAATCGGTGGGAGCTGAGGTCAACCCACGTTCATACGCGTCAATCGCATCGTCGAGTTGCCCAGCCCCTGCAAAGGCCAAGCCCAGGCTGTTGTAAGCGGCAGAATAATCCGCCTTAAGTGAGATGGCGGCGCGAAGCTCCACAACTGCCTCGGCATATTTCGTGTTCTTTAGCAGCGCCGTGCCCAGGTTGTAGCGCAATTTGGCATCGTCCGGACGGAGACTGAGTGACTGCCGATAGGCGGCGATCGCGTCATCAACCGCGCCTTGGCTGGCGAGCGCATTACCGAGGTTATTCCACGCCATCGCGAACGAAGGACGAAGCACTATTGCTCGTCTGTAGTGCGAGATAGCCTCAGCAGCCCGCCCAACAGCGACGAGACTTTTGCCCAAGTTGTAATGCAACTCCGCCGAATCCGGCTTTATCGACAGGGCACGTCGAAGCAGCTCCATTGCCTCTGCGGTTCTATCGGAGTCGCTGGTCAGCATCGCCAGCATCTGTAGCGCTCCGAGGTGACTCGGACTCATGACGAGAAGCTGGCGGCACAGTTGTTCCGCTTCGTTGAGCCGACCGGAGCGATGATGCTCCATTGCCAGACTGAAGAAGATGTCTTCGGAACCCGTTGAGTTCATCCTGTATGGCTGGCGCACCGTCGCTGCCACATCTGACGATACGCGGCTTCGACACTGCGTGCGAATCCTGGTGCATCCATAAGCGGCGAAGCAAGCATCCGCTGCCGCATCGCCATGCGCACGCTTTGCAGTCTCGGAATATTCCGGGCAAGCTCAGTGGCAATCCGGATGTAACCTTGCTGATCGGTCGCGACCAAATCGGCAAGGCCGATGTTCGAGAGAATGCTCAAACCACCGCGTGAAACGCCAAGGTTTCCAGCAAGACTGACGACCGGAACGCCCATCCATAAAGCGTCGCACGTGGTCGTGCCGCCTCCATAGGGAAACGGGTCCAAGGCAATGTCGATGTGGTGATATCCGCCGAAATACTTAGTCACGGGAACCTCGCCAACGAAGTCGACTCGCGAAGAGTCTACACCGGCGTCGGCGAACAGCTTCCGAAACCTTTCGCGGTGCGATCCGGCCCCCGTATGAAGCAGCAGGCGCGAACCCGGAATTTGGATAAGGATCGATGCCCACGTTGTCAGCACGGCGCGATTGAGTTTGAACGGCGCGTTTAAGCATCCGAATGTAATGACGCCCGAATCGACCGCGGGCGATTGCCGAATGTCCGATGCTTCCGAAGGGGCTGCGTAACACCAATATGTGTCAGCCAGCCGCATCGACTCCTCTGAATACTGTGAGTGAGCGGCACCAGGCGGATCGAGATAGTGGTCGGTTAGCCGATAGTCCATCGCACTCAAGCCTGTCGTGCTGCAGTACGCCAGATAAGTAACTTGTACCGGTGCCGGCTTACGAGCGAACACAAGCAGACGGTTGCGCATCATGTGCATCGTCAGATCGACAAAGATGTCGATGCGATCGTCGCGCACGCGCTGCGCTAATTGCTCATCTGACAGCCCCTCGGTTCGGTGCCAGCCGTCGGCCGACGCAGCCAGCTTTTGACTCAGATCGTCTTCAACCGGGCCGTCCGCATAGCAGTGCACCTCGAACTGCGTGTGATCATGATTCGCCAGCAGCGGCAGCATGAATCGGCCAATGACCCCGCGACAGAAGCCGGGGGACACGTACGCGACACGAAGCCGACGATCCTCATTCGCACTCGCGCTGCGATGCGCTACTGATGAGCGAAGTGATTGGGTGTAAAGTTGGTTCCACTTGCGATGGGCTTCAACAATTCGGCGCGCCTCCATGTCTGGATCGAGGTGCAGCGAAAAGAGCAGGTTTGAACCGAATCGCGGGTCGGGCTTGAACCGCTCGGCGCGCTCCAGACTGCCAATGGCGGCGTGAATCTCGCCGGTGTCTTTCAGCAGGGCGCCGAGATTGTTGTAAGCATCAGCAAAATCTACACGACACGCGATGGCCCCGCGAAATGCCGATATCGCCGAATCAATTGCTCCCAACTGCTGGTATGCGATCCCAAGATTGTTAAAAGCCTCCGGATACTCGGAGCGAAGTGAGACCGATTTCTGCAAGGATACGATTGCCGCGTTCAACTTCCCCTTTCGCAGCATTGCAGTGCCCAGGAGAAAATGGGCGTCAGCAGATTGAGGCTGAATCAGAGTGGCAATTCGGAAAACTTCAATAGCATCGTTGGGGTGCCCCAATGATGTCAGTGCGTTCCCGAGGTTCTTATACGCCGCGTAGAAATCTGGGCGCAAGGCGATCGCTCTACGATAGGCATCCACGGCCGAATCAACTTGTCCATAAGATGTGAGAACCTTGCCAAGGTTGTAATGAAATTCGGCGATCTCGGGCTCCAGGTCGATCGCCTTCTGGATTGCCGCAGTCGCTTCTGAAGTCCGTGCCTGTTGTTGCAACAAGATACCAAGCATGTGCAGCGCATGGGCATTTCGCGGATCGTTCTGAAGAACGACCCGATATGCCGATTCTGCCTCTGCCAGCAGTCCCCGCTTATGAAGCTGCTGCGCTTGCTCCAAATTCTGCACTGATACCCCTGGTGGCATCCGACTATTTTATCGGCGGCGCGCCCTGTGTTAGCAAGATCATCGTCCAACATTCCGCGATCTTGCAGAACCTAGGTAATTTGAAAAACTGCAGATGCAGCAATCAGCCCACTTCTCACGTTGCAAGCAGTATCGCTATCTCCTCACGCGCACGTGGAACGATCATCTCCCGCGCGTTCTATTCGTCGCCCTGAACCCATCCACCGCCGACGCAACTAATGACGATCCCACCATCCGCCGTTGCATCGGCTTCGCTCGCGTATGGGGCTTCGGCGGCGTTGTTGTCGCGAATCTGTTCGCCTATCGCTCGACCGATCCTGCAATGCTCTCACGCACTGTCGATCCGATCGGTCCACGGAATGATTGGTGGCTGACCAAGCTCTCCGGCGAATCAGCATTAACCATCGCGGCGTGGGGAATTCACGGCTCGCTGCTTAATCGCGACCAAGCCGTGCTGCCGCGGCTCAAGAACGCGCATCACCTGGGTCTTACCCGCCACGGACATCCGCGGCATCCGCTTTATCTTCCTTGTGATGCGAGACCCGTTCGACTTTGAGCTCTCCGTTGGGCTTTCTATGTCAGATCGTGGGGATTGGTGGGCCGGTTGAAGCATGTGCGAAAGCGGCTCGCAAGCGAACCGGCTAAAACGCAGGGACGAATTGAGTCAGACCCACTGGCGTCCGAATCTCACACCGCTCCGGCCATCTCCGCACGCATCGCGTCGATCGGCCCGACCACCTCATCGACGTGGTCGTTGAACAGATTGCCGATGAGCAGGTCGGTCAGGTGGCCTTTGTATTGGGGGTGTTTGCGGAGGAAAGCGCCGAAGCTGAAGCCGTCGTAGTATTCGCAGACGAGTTTGCGCATGCGGTCCATGCCGCGGCAGTAGTCGGTGAACCAGACGCCGAGCTGTTTGGCGGACGTGTCGTTCTTGTTCAAGGCTTCGTGAATCGCGTCGGCGGCAAGCTGGCCGCTCTTGAGGGCCAGCAACACGCCGGAAGAGTAGAGTGGGTCGAGGAATCCGAAGGCGTCGCCGACCAGCACCCAACCGTCGCCGGCGCATTTCGTGGCGCGGTAACTGTAGTCCTTGGTCGCGTGGAACTTGTCGACGCGCTCGGCGTTGGCTACCCGCCGCTTCACTTCAGGGCAGTTGTTCAACTCATCGTTGTAGATGGTTTCGTGGTCGCGACCATCGAACATCTCGCCGAAGTCGCGCACGATTCCGACGCTGACGATGTCATCATGCAGCGGGATGTACCAGAACCATCCCTTCTTGCCGGTGGTCTGCAAGACGAGCGTTGCGCCGCCGTTCTTGCCGGGGTCGCGATACGCGCCTTTCCAATACGTCCAGACGGCGCCTTTTTTCAGATCTTTATCCTGCACCAGGAGATTGAAGCGGTTGCCGATGAGCGCCGTCTGCCCGCTGGCGTCGACGACAACTTTCGCCTTGACGGTTTGCTCGGTCCCGTCTTCAAGCTGAATCTTGACGCCGACGGCTCGATCCCCTTCAAAGAGCACTTCGCGGACGCGGACGCCTTCGTGAACGCTGACGCCGTGCTCGCGGGCGTTGTCGAGCATCATCATGTCGAACTCGCTGCGGAGCACCTGCCAGGTCTGTGAGCATTCGTGCGGTCGGTGCTCGTCGAAGTAGAACGGGGCCGACAGTTTGCCGGCCTGGTTCACGAACTGCACCGAATACTTCTTGACGAAGTGGCTTTTCTGCATCTTCGGCAGCATGTTCAGGCGCTTGAGCACCCAATAGGTCTCGGGAATCAGTGACTCGCCGATGTGAAATCGCGGAAAGCGGGCGCGCTCGAAGAGCTGCACCTTGCGGCCATGCTGTGCCAGGAGTGTCGAAACTGTCGCGCCGGCGGGCCCGCCGCCGATCACCGCCACATCGCAATCGCCAATCTGCGACATCAGGTTCTCCAGTTGATGAAAAGTTCAACTGATAATACTTGTTCAAACAATGGTTGTCCAGATGATTGTTTTGTAGTCTGTTGCATCGGGCAATAATGCGGCGGCGACTCCCGCCCGGGTTGACCTATCATAATCCGGCCGCGAAACAGAGGAAGGCTGCTTATGACGAACATTCTCGAAGCCGGGGCCCAGGCTCCCGATTTCTCACTCAGCGTGACCCCCGATCAGAAGATCTCGCTCAGCGAGCTTCGCGGCCGGCCGGTGGTGCTGGCGTTTTATCCGGCCGACTGGAGCCCGGTCTGCGGCGATCAGATGGCCCTCTACAATGAAATCCTGCCGGAATTTCAGCATCACGGGGCCGAACTGATGGGCATCTCCGTCGACGGGCCGTGGTGTCACGCGGCGTTCTCCCACGATCGCAAGCTGCACTTTCCGCTGCTGGCCGATTTTGAGCCGAAGGGCGAAGTCGCGAAAAAATATCGCGCCTATCGCCAGCACGACGGCTTCTGCGAGCGCGCGCTGTTCGTCATCGATCCGCAGGGGAAAATCTTCTGGAGCTATTGCTCGCCGGTCGGGGTGAACCCGGGCGCCGATGGAATCCTGCAGGCGCTGGAGCAGATGTCCGCCGCGTCCGCTAAAAAATAATGAGGAGACGCCATGCTGACTGAACCCGTCAACGAAAACGATCACATTCGGGGCGACGCTGATGCGCCGGTAACCTTAGTCGAATACGGCGACTACGAGTGCCCGCACTGCGGCCGAGCGCATCCGCTCATCAAGCGGATTGAAAAACACTTCGGGAAGAAGCTTCGCTTCGTGTTTCGTAACTTCCCCTTGAAGCAGATGCACCCGATGGCGGAGCCCGCCGCCGAAACGGCGGAATTTGCTGCCTCGCAGGGAAAGTTCTGGCAGATGCACGATGCAATCTTCGAAAACCAGAAGCAGCTTGCGCCCGAGTTGCTATTTGAACTCTCTGAAAAGCTCGGCTTGAGCGCCGATGACCTTCGGACAGCCCTGCAGGAGCAGACGTTCGCAGCGCGAGTCCGCCATGACTTCGTCTCCGGCGTCCGCAGCGGCGTCAACGGAACGCCAACGTTCTTCATCAACGGCGAGCGCCTCGACACGGCGTGGGAATATGACGATCTTGTGGCGGCGGTTGAGGGTGCCGCGGGCATTTGATGCGGAACTTCGTGAGCCTAAAATTATGGTAGGATAAACGCCATGGCTCAAGACCCATTCATGGAAATTCCGATCACTTTGCGACTGAGCCCGTCGATACACGAGCGGCTTGTGCGCCATGCCGAGGCTGTCGGCAAACCGCTCGACGGATACATTGCCGATCTCCTCGATGTTCTGTCTCACGATCCGCCAACCATGGAGCAGCTCAGCGGAGAGATCGGTCGGCGCTTTGCCGAAAGCGGCATAACTGAAGACGAGCTGTCGGAAGACCTCGAGCGCGCTAAGCACGAAATGCGCCAAGAGCGTCGCGCCCGACGACCGGCATGAGCAACCCGGCGCCGAAGGCCGTCTACGACTGCAACGTCTACGTTCAAGCGTTGATCAGTCCCCGTGGACCCGCGGCAGCGTGCGTCGAAAAAGCCAGAACTGGAGAAGTCCAACTCATCGTCTCATCCTACGTGCTGCGAGAAGTGCGCGAGATCCATTACAAGGTTCCAGCCAGGTACGGGATAACATCTGAAGGAACAGAGAAGTTGGCCCGCTCCCTGGAGACGATAGGGACGGCGATCCCAAACGTGCCTGCCATTTACACCCACCCGATCGACCCAGACGATTCGCACTACATCGATTTGGCGGTGCAAGCAAATGCTCGTCTCGTCGTCAGTCGCGATCGGCATCTGCTGATGCTAATGGATCTCGCTCGCAAGGAAGGCCGCGAATTTCGAATGCTGTTCCCATCGCTTCGAATCCTCGATCCTGTTGAATTCCTGCGCGGGCTGACGCCAGATCAAGCATAGCAAGCGTCCTTAGCTCCCCGCCGGATGAGTAAACAACACCCCGTGGATCGGCGTCGGATACGGAGCATCCGGGCCTTTGGCTTCCTGCCAGAGAATGCGATTCATTTCATCTTCGGGGGCGAGGTCGTAGTCGCTGAAATTCATTCTGCTGGACTGCGCCGAGCCGGGGCTCCGCGGGGTGTTCTTGGCCAGCAGATCCACCTTCGGCTTCGTGGGTATGAAGGGCGTTTCAATCGCTTCCTTGCCAAAGCAATTGAACATAGGCGTCGCGCCGGCATCGTACTGCGTCAGCGGCGGCAGGCCGAGGATCAGTTCCATCGTGCGAATCATGCTGGCGGTCGTGTAAAAGGTGCTGTCGACCGTCTGACGTTTGCACCACGGGCTGATGACTAAGCCGGCGGTGCGGTGGGCATCCACATGATCGGGCCCGTTCTGGGCGTCATCTTCGATGATGAAGATCGCCATTTCCTTCCAATACTTGCTGTGGCTGGCGGCTTCGACGATGCGGGCCACGGCTACGTCATTGCTTCCAACGCATGCCGCCGGGGTGAACGCGCCCGGCGTCGTCGCCTGAGTGTGATTCTCGCCGAGCGACATGATCGTGAACTGCGGCAGCTCCTGCTCGCCACGCTCGGCGGCGTGAAGATCGTCAATCCAGAACTTCGCTTTATCCATGTCGCGCGTTCGAAACGCGCCAGCCCACTTGCCGCGTGAACTCGATGGGACTTTGGCCCCCCCTTCGCCGTAGTTGCGATAAGTGACGCCGTGTCGCTGGCACAGATCCCAAAGGTAGCCCGACGTTGGCGTATCCATCTCCGCGTTCGTCGGAAGCACGCCGTGCTTGGAATAAGACTGAATCCACGACCGCTCGTTGGCGTCGGTGGCGATTGCGGCATCGCACCAGCTATGGCCGTCGACGCTTACTTCGCCGTTGCAATACAGGTTGTCGAACAAAACATACTGGCGAGCGAGCTCATGTTGATTGGGCGTTACCTTTTCACCATACATGGTGAGATTCGGCTCGCCATTTCCGATGTGCTCACCCCTGGCGTTGGTCATGTCGCCGAAAACCTGGTCGTACGTGCGATTCTCCTTAATGATGTAAACCACGTGCTTAATCGGGCACGGCTGGCCGACCTGGTCGGGAATGACGCTGTCGCTCCTGATGGCCGCGTGACGGAATGAGTCGGGTGTGTACGGGCAGTTCTTCCGGACCTGCTGCGTGTATTGCGCCATCGTTGCCGCGTCGGGCTTGGCGATGAAAGAGACATACCCTTCCAGCGTTGAAGCAATGTGCTTAAATATGCGTCCACGCCGTGCGACGCCGTTGGCGTCGGCCGCCGGTCGGGTGGACGGCAGCACGTTCTCATGCGATCGCAGCCCTTTGCCATTGCCAACGAGGAGTGTCGAACCATCCGCGCTCACCGCCAGCGCGCTCGGATACCAGCCGACGGGGATGAATCCGTTGACGACAGAAATGCTCTGCCCATCATGTTCGTCGCCGAGCGTCTTGCCCGAAATGTCGACGACCATCACGCAATTGTTGTCGGCATTGGCAACGAACAGCGTGCTTCCATCCGGCGAAATCGCCACCGCATCCGGCGTGCTGCCCTCGGGGCTTTGCGGGTAGATCGACGTCGAAATCACTTCACGCGTTCCTTCGGGAATTCGCTTCGTCAGGCTCGCGCCTTCTTCCTTCGCTTCGAGCGTGCGCGTCTGCACGACGTGTACGGTGTTGTCGCCGGAGCACGCGACGAACAGCCGGCCATCGGGCGCCAGCGCCATGTCCGAAGGACGTACACCCACCGCGATATCGCGCGCTCTTCGGCCCGTCACGGTGTCGATCACGCTGATCGATCGGCTTCCCCAGTTGCTCACATACAGGTGCCGCTTGTCGCCGCCCAGCATGCACGAATGCGGGTGCTCGCCGACGGCGATTGCCTGCATGAATTCCAGTTTGTCGCTGAGCACCCAGATCTCGCCGGCGCCTTCATTGCAGACGTAGACCTTGCCACTCTCGTTCTGCACGCAGAGGCCGGTAAGGAAGACCCCGGTTGAGTGCGCTGCGGGCCTGATGGTGTGTTCAAGCTTCGCTTGTCCGTCGGCGTAGCTCAGCACGTAAATCCCGCCGCCGTCTCCACTGGTCGCCAGAATCTGTGAGCCGTCGGCGTTGAACGCCAACCCATTGAATGCCTTGGGCAACGGGATGAATTGCGAGAGCTTGTGATCGGCCACGCTGACAATCGAAATGCCTTCGCTCGTATATCCGCCGCTGACACTGATGATGTACTTCCCATCCGGCGACAGAATCATCTTCAGCGGCAGATCGCTGATTTTTACATGCTCACCAGCCGGCGTTACCCCCCAGCCGTTGAACAGAAGGTTGTCCCCGGGAACTAATCCCTGCTGCTCGCGAAGATCGCTCGACTTCACATCCTGATCCGGCGATCGCTGAGTGGATTGGGCGAGGGTGGGAAGGGCGGTCGCGGCACACAGTGCGACGCCGACGAGCAATTGGTTGATCTGTTTCATTTGGAGTGAGCTCCCGATTCAGTGTTTACCGCAAGATAAGACCAGCGTTCACAAATTTGTTGCGATGAGTGGCGTGGCTGTGTGAGGATTGCGTGAAGACGGATGACCAGCGCCGCCTATCAGGATGACCAGCAGCGACAACAATGGAACACGGCAACGCCAACCCAACTCGGATTCTTTCAGCGGGCACGAAGATCGTGACGCTTGTGGCGACGCGCGCGGCCGATGGGACGCCATCACGGAGTCGCGGCGCGGTGGGCGTGATCATTCAATCGCCAATCGACAATTGGCATTCGTATCGGATTCGGTTCCCAGATGACCATGTCATATCGTTGGCTCGCGCAGAGTTTTCCGTGCTGCGACAGTATCAGGATGGGGCGATCGCGCCGGGCGCGATCGACAATCCACTCGCTGAACACGACTTGTATCGACACGTCATTTTCCGCTGCGTAATCGGCTCGCGCGCGTACGGCCTCGATCACGACGCCAGCGATACCGATCGTCGCGGCATCTATCTGCCGCCGGCGGATATGCACTGGTCGCTCTTCGGCGTGCCGGAGCAACTTGAGAATGACGCCACGCAGGAGGTTTACTGGGAACTGCAGAAGTTCCTGGTGCTGGCGCTGAAGTCTAATCCGAATGTATTGGAATGCTTATATTCGCCGATCGTCGAGCACGTGACGCCGATCGCCCAGGAGATGCTCACGATGCGCGAGCGGTTTCTCTCGAAGATGGTCTACCAGACCTACAACGGCTACGTGATGAGCCAGTTCAAGAAGCTCCAGGCAGACCTACGTAACAAGGGCGACGTGAAGTGGAAGCACGTCATGCATTTGGTTCGCCTGCTGTTGTCGGGGATCGGCACGCTTCGCGACGCCGTCGTTCCTGTCGATGCCGGCGAGCATCGCGCTCAACTGCTCGCGATCCGCAACGGCCAAATGCCGTGGAACGATGTCGACGCATGGCGACTGTCGCTGCACCGCGAACTTGATCTGGCGTTCGGTTCGACACGATTGCCTGATCGACCTGACTACGATGCAGCCAACGCACTATTGCTGCAGGCAAGGCATTCGATGGTGGGGGCGTGAGATGGACGCACGAATCAACAAAGTCATTGCAGAGCAGCCATACCCGCTGATCTTCGCGACGATCAGCGGCGCGCACTTATATGGTTTCCCATCGCCGGATTCCGATTACGATCTCCGCGGCGTGCACCTGCTGCCGCTGAAAGACGTCGTCGGCCTGCATCCGGGACGGGAGACGATCGAGGTCTCGTGCGTTGACGACGGCCTCGAAATCGACCTCGTCACGCACGATCTGAAAAAGTTCCTCGGCCTGCTTCTCAAGAAAAACGGCTACGTGCTCGAACAATTGCTCTCGCCCCTGATCGTCCAGACATCGCCCGTTCGCGAACGGCTCAAAGCCCTCGCGCCGAAGTGCATCACGCGACACCATTCTCACCACTATCTCGGCTTCGCCCACACGCAGTGGGGCTTGTTCGAGAAGGAATCGCCGCGGCGGGTGAAGCCGCTGCTGTATGTCTATCGCGTATTGCTCATCGGCATTCACCTGATGCAGACCGGCGAAGTCGAAGCAAATTTGGTCAAGCTAAACGAACGATTCAAGCTTTCGTTCATTCCCGATCTGATCGCGCGAAAACTTGCGGGACCCGAGCAATCAACGCTCGCCGAAGCCGATGTCGAATTCCATCGCGCACAGTACGATCGCCTGCGAGGCGATTTGGAAATGGCGCACGCTGAGAGCGGACTACCCGAGACGCCATCGGCTGGGCCGCAGCTTAACGATTTACTACTGCGCTTGCGGATTGACTGGATTGTCGGGTCACCTTCGCCGGCGTCGAAGGTCAGCTAGGCCTTAAACAAGCGAATGTTTCGCGCGAAATTGCCGTATGAATTGCAGGTCGGGTGGTGCGTACCACAAGCGCCCTGCCTGTTCTGTCTCTCGGCCGGTAGCTTTGTTTTCATCTTGTGGTAAC
>Ga0182024_10005407_pt1 | contig 28664 bp, 27 predicted proteins | sample P32metaG_FD_120480 | JGI IMG/M metagenome (GOLD analysis project Ga0182024, IMG submission 120480) | Permafrost microbial communities from Stordalen Mire, Sweden - P3-2 metaG (Illumina Assembly) | ecosystem: Environmental > Terrestrial > Soil > Wetlands > Permafrost | place: Sweden: Stordalen...
AAGCGATCCTGCACCTCGACGATCAGAAATCGTCCGCCGACCAAATCGCGCTGGGCGGGCTGAAGACAGACGGTGCCGACGACTTTTCCGATCCTCACAATGACAACTCCGCAATGTGCCGCTTGGTTTCTTCGTTCAGATTTCGCGCTCCGCGCAAAAATCGCAGCAGCAGCGTGCGGGCCTGTGCGAGTGACAATCGCGGATGCTCCAAAATCAGCACATTGGCCGCGACGACGTTCACACCCTGCTCCACGGCGCCCAGGCTCGTGCCGACGACGGCTCGCAGAACCGGCGAACGATTGGCCAACACGACGGCAGGCCCGGCGGTTTCGACTGCCAGCACGCCGCCCGCGGATTTGCCGGACTTCACTTCCTGCGCGAGGGCTTTGAGCACCGTTACCAGCGAATTCGCTCCCGCCGGAGGAGTGAACTGTCGCATAGGTGTTTGTTTCGCTTCCATCGAGATCGCCGCTTTGATTGGGCCGCACGGGCCGTCGCACCACCACAAAAACTCTCCGCCGGTCTTTGCGGTTTCGGCAGAAGCTGCAGCGGGTTTGTCGGCAGCGGTTGTCGTCGCGGCGGCGTCGCTGTAGCCGATGGTGACTTTGCCGGATCGCACCCAATCCGCGGCCAGCGGCGTGAGGCGGGCGCGATAGGGTAGCACCACCTGTTTGCCGCCGGCGGCTTTGTGCAGTTGTTCGAGTTGGCGGGCGGTGATCATCATGCGGGCGTTGCCTCATCGACCAGAGCACAGACAAACCACCGGGCGGGACTCTTTTCATTGCCGATCAGTTCGCGCACGCGCTTGCCGTCGCTGTTCAAGATGACCCTCATGCCGGGGCGGCAGCCGAGATTGTCCACGGCCACGATCGCATCGCCGTCCGGCTGATTCGCGCTTCCCAGCACCTGCACGATCGCCAGGCGCCACGCCTCCAGTGACGGATGCTTGACGGTTGCTGTGGCGTGGCCGATGACGACTCCGTGCTGCATAAACAATTCACGGTCAAATCATTCGCAACGATCCGGTGATCATCACGCGCCGGTAGCGCGTGAACGTCAGCGGCGTCGTGATTCCCTCGCCCGTCGGAGTGGCGATGCTGTAACTGAGATATCCCTGCCCGCCGAGGCCCAGGCCCGACATGCTGGGGCCGTTCGCCACGAACAACGTCACATTCGCGCGGCGTCCGAAGCTCGTGATCGTCGGCAGATGCTGCGAGTGAATGATCGCCGTGTGGCGATAGCCGTGCTCGCTCTCGATGGCCTTGTCCACCGCTTCGTTCACGTCGGCCACTTTCACCAGCGGCACGAACGGCATCATCTGCTCCTCCTGCACGAAGGGATGCGCGAAATCCGTCTCGCCGATCAAAAGTTGCACGGTCGGCGGCACGCGCACGCCCGCGGCTTCGGCCAGAATACTCGCGTCCTTGCCGACAAATTCCTTGGCGACGTGGGGCTTGCCGTCTTTGGGATCGACGGTGAACGCGACTTTCGTCAGCGCCTCGATCTGACGTGCGTTCAGCAGAAAAGCGCCGTTCATCTCCATCGCCGCGGTGAGTTTGTCGAACACGCTTCGCACGCAGAAAATCTGCTTTTCGCCGATGCACAGAAGATTGTTGTCGTACGCCGCGCCCTTGATGATCGACACGGCCGCGTTCTGTATGCAGGCGGTTTCGTCCACCACCACCGGCGGATTTCCCGGTCCGGCGACGATGGCCCGCTTGCGCGACGACATCGCCGCGCGGGCGACGGCCGGGCCGCCCGTCACCACCAGCAGATTCACTCCGCGATGATTGAACAGCGCATCAGCCGATTCCAGCGTCGGCGGGAGCACGCAGGTGAGCAGCGCGTCGATGCCATATTTGGCCGCGATGGCTTTGTTGTATTCGCTGATCGCCATTGCGGCGCAGTTCGCGCCGCCGGGATGCGCGTTCACCACCAGCGAGTTGCCCGACGCAATCATGTTGATGGCATTGGCCGAGAGCGTCGGCACGCTGTGCGTGACCGGGGTGACGGCGGCGATGACGCCGAACGGAGCGAACTCCTCAATGCACATCCCGTTGCTGCCGCTGGTGGCGGTGGTTTTGAGGAATTCAACGCCGGGGACGAGTTCGAGGATTTGCAGCTTCTCGATCTTGTGATCGAGGCGCCCGATCTTGGTTTCCTCCAGTTCGATCCGGCCCCATTTGTCGGCGTTCTGCCTGGCGATGCTCTTGATGAGCTTCACGATGGCGTCGCGATCATCGAGCGAAAGGTTGGCCAGCTTGCGCTGCGATTCTGTCGCGGCGTTGACGGCATCATCGACAGAAGTGAAGACGCCGTATCGGCCGGTGGCCGCGGAACTGGCGGGAACGGACGGGCGCACCACCGCGGCGGGGCGACGATCCAGCCGCCGCAGGACTTCACTGACGACATCGCTGACGAGTGTCTGGTTCATTTCTAAACCTGCATGGATTTGCCGGCAAAGACGGCCGAATCGACGATCCCGACGATCGCGGCGTCCGCGGGCAGGTTCTTGGTCTCTTCGGTCATGCGGGCGCTGCTGCCCTGGACGACGAGCACGAGCTGCCCGTCGCCGACGCCGACGACATCGAGGGCGACGATCGCCCGGCCCGTGTTGCCCAGGCCCGTGGGCTTGCCGCCGTCGTCGTACCTGACGTTCAGCGGCTCAACGATGAGCAGTTTTTGGCCGCCCAGCGTCTTGTCCTTCTGCGTCGCCACAACGTGGCCGGTGACACGACCGAGAAACATGGAGAACTCCAATTCTGAATTTTGAATTTTGAATTTTGAAAAAAAGCGGAATCGAAGTCCCTCTTCTTTCAACATTCAACATTCAGAATTCAACATTCCCATTATTTCATTTTGGCGACTTCAGGATGCGGCCGCGCGATCACGTGAACGCTGACGACCTGCCCGACTTTGCCGCCCGCTTCGGCGCCGGCGTCGACGGCCGCGCGAACGGCCGCCACGTCGCCGCGAAGCGTGATCGCCACGAGGCCGCTGCCGACCTTGTGCTGCTCGACGAACTGCACGTTCGCAGCCTTCAGCGCCGCGTCGGTGGCTTCGATGGCTGCCACGATCCCCTTGGTCTCGATCAATCCGATTGCTTCCATACCGGCCATGATGGCCTCCTTTTTAGTTGACTGTTTCAGTTCAAGTTCAGTGTTTCGACCGTCTGCCGCGCCACGACCAATTCCTCGTTGGTCGGCAATACCCAGATCTGCGTTTTGGATTCGGCTGCGTCGATGCGCGCTTCCTTGCCACGCACCTGATTCTTCCTTTCATCCAGCACGATTCCCGCGAACTGCAAATCGCGACAGATGGCCGCGCGGATGTTGACGGCGTTCTCGCCGATGCCGGCGGTGAATGAGAGCACGTCGCAGCCGCCGAGCACGACGAGAAACGCGCCGATGTAGTGGCGAACCGAGGCGACGAAAACGTCAATCGCCAGTTGTGCCCGCTCGTTTCCTTTTGCCGCGGCCGCTTCGATGTCGCGCATGTCCGCCGACACGCCGCTGATGCCCAGCAGGCCACCTTCCTTCGAGAGCTTGCGGAAGATCTCATCGAGGCTCAACCCATGTTTGGTCAGCTTCAGCAGCGCGAAGGCGTCGAAATCGCCGACGCGGTTGTTCTGCGGCAGACCGGATTGGGCCGTCAGGCCGAAACTGCATCCGACGGATTTACCGTCCTGAATCGCGCAGACCGAACTGGAGCCGCCGAGGTGGCAGTTGATGATTCGGCTCGCTTTTCCACCGGTTAGCTCGGCCAGACGGTGGGCGATGTAGCGATGACTGGCCCCGTGAAAGCCGTAGCGGCGAATGCCCAATTCCTTCGACCACTCGTGCGGGATCGCGTAGGTTGTCCGGGCAGCGGGAATCGTCCGATGAAACGCCGTCTCGAACGCCGCGACCTGCGGTGTGTTCGGCAGCTTCTCGCGCAGCGCCTTCATCGCCGCGATGTACGGCGGATTGTGCGCCGGGGCGACGTCGGCGAAGCGCTGCATGGTGTCGATCACCTCATCGGTGACGCGCACCGCGCCGCTGATCGGGCCGCCGTGAACGGCCTTGAAGCCGATGGCGTCGGGCGGAGTTGGAAGCTGTTTCAGAATCACGTCGATCACCTGTCCGTGCGTTGCATAAGGCGAGCCGCTCTGGCCGATGCGCTCGTAGCCGCCCTGGCAGATCAGCGAGCCGTCGCTCATGTCCAGAAACTTGAACTTGAAGCTGGTGCTTCCCAGATTGGCGACGAGAACGCGCATACGCTTGGACCGCCAGGAGGATGGGTTACAGCGCCGCGCCGCCGCCGCCCGCGCCGTAGCCTTCGAGCAGATCGGGATGCGGATGGGCGATGACGTGCCCGGCGACCAGCTCGCCGACCTTGCCGGCCGCTTCCGATGCCGCATCGACCGCAGCGCGAACGCTGCCCACGTCGCCGCGAACAATCGTGGTGACGTACGCGCCGCCGATCTGGATGGTCTTGACCACCTCGACGTTGGCCGCCTTGCACATGGCGTCGGTCGCCTCGACGAGGCCGACCCAACCCTTGGTCTCAATCATTCCTAATGCACCGGTGAATGAACTATTGGCCATGATTCGCTCCAGTTGAATTTTCAGTTACTTTTTGGGGGTTTTCGGCTTGGGCAGCGCTCCGCCGAGGTCGTCGTGGGGGCGGGGGATGACGTGTCCGCCGACGACTTCGCCGATCTTGCCGGCCGCCTCGGCGCCGGCGTCGATGGCGGCTTTGACGGCGGCGACGTCGCCTTTGACGAACGCCGTCACCATGCCGCTGCCGCACTTGTCCCAGCCGAGCATCTCAACGTCCGCCGCCTTGAGCATCGCGTCGGTCCCTTCCATCAGGGCGACCAACCCTTTGCACTCCAGGAGGCCTAATGCTTCGCTTGCCATGATTTCTTCCTTTCGAGCTAGAAATTATTTCAACAATTCCAATCCCGTCGCGGAGTCCAGATCGCAGGCGTTGCCTTCGTCGGTGTCGATGTGGACTTCGAGAACCACTTTGGGATGAAAACGAATCTTCACGCGATCCAGCGTCACGCCGCAGGGGCCGGTGATTTTGAGTTTCATGTAATCGCCGTCGGAGACGCCGTAGTAGGCCATGTCTTCCTTGGACATGTGGGCGTGGCGCTCGGCGCGGATAACGCCTCTGCTCAGATTCAGTGCGCCCTTGGGGCCGAGCACCGTGCAACCGGGCGTGTCGCGATGATCACCGCTGATGCGCAGCGGCAGATCGATGCCGAGATAAATGCCATCGGTGTAGCTCAATTCGATTTGCGTGTAGTTGCGCACGGGGCCGAGAATGCGGACGTTGGGAATGATGCGCTGCCGCGGGCCGACCAGCGTGACGAGCTGTTCGGAGGCGAATTCGCCTTCCTGATAGAGGTCTTTCAGTTTCGTCAGCTTCGCGCCAGGTCCGAACAGCGTTTCCAAATCCTGCGGCGTGACGTGCATGTGCCGGGCGGAGACATTGACCACCAGCGGATGCGGCGCCGCTCCCGCCGCCTGCTGAGCATGTCGCTCCACCGCCGGCGGAGGCGTCTGCCCGCGTTTGAGCTTCTCCAGCAGCACGTCCCTGACGAGTTGCTCGACCTTTGCACGATTAAGAGTTCTTTGTTCTGCCACCATGATAGATATCGTCCAAAATCTTCCACCATTGTGCAGAATGTTTCAACATCTGTCAAGGGATGTCATTCGGATTATTGGCAATTGCTGTAAACTATTATCATTAAATGGTTTAATCAGTTACCGGTATATTCGCAGGCGGAGGTGCAAGTCTCATGGACGATGACGGAAACGAGGTTTGGAAGAATGGGCTTGAGCCGGTCCCAGAGCCATTTGGCCAGGTTTTCGCTGGTGGGGTTGGCCAGATCGGGCACTTCGTTGAGGTAATGATGATCGAGCTGTTGCATGATCGGCTCGGCGGCGGCTTTGATTTCGCCGTAGTCGATGAGGTATCCCTTTTCCGACTCGACTTCGCCGGCGACGACCAGATCGAATCGAAACGAATGCCCATGCAGCCGCCGGCATTTATGGCCGGGCGGAAAGGTCGGGAGATCATGCGCGGCTTCGAAGCCGAAGGTTTTGGTCAGGCGGACGTTCATGGTCCGGCGAATTGTAGGAACGGCCGAGGGGATTGGAAGAGCGGTCAGCAAAGCCGCGCCGCGTTGATATGATGCCGCGAACGCATGGAATGGAATTACATACTGCTGTGGATTGTGGGCACGACGACCGTCGGAGGGGCCATCAGGGGTTTTCGTGCTTCGCCCCGCCCGAAGAACGTGCTTTACCTGTTCGCTGCTATCGCGAGTGTAACGGCAATCTGTTGGGCTTGGTATCCCGATATCGCTGGGTTTGTCGGCGGCGGCCTTTTAGTGGCGTTCCTCTTGGTGCCAGGCTTGCTGGCCATCAAGGTGCTGCAGTTGGCAACAGAGCAGAAGTTCGATGCGGCCGCACGACTGTCCCGGGTGGTTAGATGCCTTCACCCATTCGGCGTGATGCGGTGGCAGCCGCAATACCTTGACGCCGTTGGACTGGCAGAGCGCGGCGAAACGGACAAAGCGTGCAGATTGCTTGAGAAAATGGAAACGGGACCTGTTCGTCTGGCTCGCCTCGCGAAGTTGCAACTTTTTCGCATACGTCAGCAATGGCCGGAATTGTTGCAGTGGATCGACGCAAACTTTGACGATCAGGCTTTAAGGAGGGATCCAAGCCCATTCCTCATGGCGGTTCGCGCGCTGGGCGAGACGGGCCAAGTCGAAAGAATGCTTGAAATACAGGATCCCGAGCGCGCTGCATTCAAATCAAGCGTTTATTTGCGGGTTCGGAAAGCTGGCAGCCTGTATACAAATGTCTTTGCGGGTCGGCCGGACCGAGTGGAGGCGCTGTTTCGCGGCGCGCTGCGGCGGGTTCCCGGTGCGCTTCAGCAGTATTGGGTAGGGACCGCTGAACTGGCGGCCGGCCGAAAGGCGGAAGGGGAGGCAAGGCTCCATCGGTCGCTATCGTCAGCAAGCCCGATTGTGAAGGTGCGGATCGAACAACGACTACGCCAACCGCCCTCACCAGTTACCTTATCCCTACGAGCACAGGAAATCCTTGCGAGGCTCGATCAAGAGCAGGCGCAATCGGATCGCGTGGCTGCCATCCGCCCTCCTGGCTGGCGGCCGCGCGTAACATACGCCCTTGTCCTGGCCAACGTCGCGATGTTTGTGGTCGAGTGTATTGATGGCGGCTCGACAAATCTTGACACACTCGTTCGGCTTGGCGCTTTCATAACGATGCCTTTTGAGGTCGGGCAATACTGGCGATTGCTTACCGCTAACTTTCTTCATTTCGGAACGGCGCATCTCGCCATGAATATGGTGGCGCTGCTCTATCTCGGCCCATTTGTCGAACTCGGATTGGGTTCAATTTCTTTCCTAGTGCTGTACTTGCTGAGTGGTGTCGGGGCCATGGCGTCAGTATGGGCGCTGCAGATGTGGCAGATTGTTGATCCGGGATTGCTGGTCGGCGCATCGGGCGCGATTATGGCGCTTGTCGGTGCGACCATATCGATTCTGTTTAGGGGACTGCTTCGCGAAAACGCGAGGATCGTGCGGCGCCGTCTTGCGTATATGCTTCTGCTGGTAGGAATGCAGGTTATTTTTGATTATGTGACACCGCACGTGAGCGGTGCGGCTCATCTGTCGGGACTCATCATCGGGTTTGTGCTCGCCAGCGTCATGCCGCATCGGAAACCGGCTGCGGGAGCCGTCCCAATGAAAGGTTCTTCAAAGTGACCGTTTCTGAGTTGCCGTCGCGCGGTTCAGCGGGTATTCTTTAGCTTATGAGGTTTCAGGCCCATCCATCAAAGACCTTTGCTGTGGCGGCGGTAGCAGCCGTCAAGGCGGCGGTTGCGCCGTCAATTTGGAGCGGGCCGGCATGATCTGATTGAAGCCGATTTTTAACGATCATCAACCCGTTCCAGGTCGGAACGGGTTTTTTTGTCACTTGTGGTTTTCTTATACGCGGAGGCAGTTATGTCGATCCAGACGGCCGGACGGATGCGGAATGTGCGACGATCATTTGTGCGCGAAATGCTCAAGGCGGCGGCGCGGCCTGAAGTCATCTCGTTCGCGGGCGGGTTGCCGAATCCCAAGTTCATTCCGGTGAAGGAGATCGGCGAAGCCATTCAGCAGACGCTGGCGGAGATCGGGCCGGCGGCGCTGCAGTATTGCGCCAGCGAAGGGCATCCGCTGCTGCGGCAGTGGATCGCGGATCAGTACGTCGCGGCGGGGTTGGCGGTTTCGGTCGAGCAGATCGTCGTCACGACGGGATCGCAGCAGGGGTTCGACCTGCTGGCCAAGGTGTTGCTCGAACCGGGCGACCGGGTGGTTGTGGAAGACCCGACGTACATCGCGGCGATTCAGTCGCTGGGGCTGTATGAGCCGCAATGGAGTCCGGTGCCGCTGGATGAGGAGGGGATTCGGATGGATGGTTTGCGTGCGGCGCTGGCGGAGAATGCGAACCTGCTGCTGTGCATTCCGAATTTTCAGAATCCGACGGGGATCAGTTATAGCGCCTCGCGGAGGAAAGAAGTGGCCGCACTGGTGCGGGATTCATCGGCGGTGCTGATTGAGGATGATCCGTATGGGCTGCTGCGATTTGAAGGTCCATCGCTGCCGCCGATTGCGCGCGGTGCGCCGCAGCGTTCGGTGCTGTTTGGGTCGTTCTCAAAAGTCATCGCGCCGGGACTGCGGCTGGGGTGGCTGTGCGCTCCGATGGAGTTGATGGACAGGATCATCATCGCCAAGCAGGCACTGGATTTGTGTTCGGAGAACCTGGGCCAGTGGGTGATGCATCGGCTGGTGAGCGGCAGATTTTTGGAGCGGCATTTGCCGGCGGTTCGCAACGCTTATGGACGACAGTGCGCGGCGATGATCGAAGCGGTCGGGCGATATCTGCCGGATGTGCGGTGCACGCGGCCGGAAGGAGGCATGTTTTTGTGGCTGACTCTGCCGGAGGGATTGTCGTCGATGCGGCTCTTTGAATTGGCGATAGAAAAAGGCGTGGCGTTCGTGCCGGGGCAGGCGTTTTACACATGTGGCGGCGGCGAGCGCACGCTGCGGCTCAATTTTTCCAATTGCGAGGAGGACCGCATCGACGAAGGAATTCGCAGAATGGCGGCGGCGCTGGATCGGATGCGCGGCGGTCATGTGCCGCGCTGATGGCCGTAGAGGGCGATGTGCAATCGCGGACAGAAGCGGAAGCCGGTCTGCTTGCAGAGGTCGGCGATCCAGCCGGCGCGCGAGTCGAGCGTGGCGGCGTCGGTTCCTTCGGGCATCAGGAGCACGTCTGATGGCGACCAGCCGGTGAGGCGGGAGAGAAGCGCGTGGATTTCGTCCAGGTCGGCCGGTGCAGAGACGACGAACTTGAGTTGGAAGTCGTTGCTCGCGTCGATCCACTGCTGAATGATTTCCGTGGTCAGCCGCTGCTTTTCGTGCAGGGCGGCGAAGCGGCCGGGGGGAGTGCTGTTGGCGAGTTTTGGGGAAAGGCTGGCCAGGTCGATCTGGGCCGGCGTGAAAATGGTCGCGGCGGTTTCGACGGTGACGTGTTTGTTCTGCTGTTTCAGGGCGGCGCACAGGTCCGGAAAATCAGGCATGATCGTCGGCTCGCCGCCGGTGAGGACGACGTGCGACGTGTTGTGGGCCGCCACGCGCCGAACGATCTCGTCCACAGGAACGTCAGCGCCCTCTGGATTCCAGCTTGTGTAGGGCGTGTCGCACCAGACGCAGCGGAGATTGCAGCCGGAGGCGCGGACGAAAACGGAGGGCACGCCCATGAGCTTGCCTTCGCCCTGAATCGAATGGAACAGTTCCGCCAGCTTCATATCGCGGTGGATTGTACCGCGATCATGCGAGAGATGACGACGTGCGGTTTGGGCAGGGGATGGGAAGCGAGTTGGGCAGGCGTCACCCATTTTCGCGCTCCGCATGATCTGGCGGTGGCGCGGCAGGTGAAAACAGTGAACAGATAGCGGCGATGAGTGAGGGTGTGTTTCACCTGGCCGATCGGATGCGGATGGGTGACGGATATCCCGAGCAGTTCTGATGCAGCGGCGGCGGAAGGACGGCCATTGACGGCGTTCACCGTGGCGAACTGCCAGAGACTCGGCCAGCGGCCGTCAGCGGGACGCTGCTCGATGAGCCAACGGCCGCGGCGGGAGACGGCGAAGGTCCAGCGTTGCTCCAGCGGCGTCGCGCGGGTTTTGCGCGGCGGAGGAATCTTGTGCTGCAGGCCGGCGGCACGGGCGCGGCAGTTTGCGCGCAGCGGGCATTGGTCGCAGTGTGGATTTCGCGGCGTGCAGACCGTCGCCCCCAGGTCCATCAGGGCAGAATTGAATTCGCCCGCTGCGCGTTTGGGGAGGATTTGGCGGGCGCGCTGCCAGAGGAGCTGGTTGGTGGAGCGGTCGCGCGGATCGGAGCGGATGCCATCGAGACGGCAGAGAACGCGGGCGACATTGCCGTCAAGGATCGGAGCGGGGCGGTCGAATGCGATGGAAGCTATCGCGCCGGCGGTGTAGGGGCCGATGCCGCAGAGAGTCAGGAGCGTGGCGACATCGGATGGGATTCTGCCGCCATGTTCGCTCATCACTCGCCGCGCGGCGGCCTGAAGATGGCGGGCGCGACGGTAGTAGCCCAAACCCTGCCAAAGTCGCAGGACTTTTTGTTCATCGGCGGCGGCGAGATCGGCGAGCGTCGGAAACTCCACCACAAAACGCAGAAAGTAGGGGATTACCGTCGCCACCTGTGTCTGCTGGAGCATGAGTTCACTGACCAGGACGTGGTACGGATTGGCCGGCTGTGCCCGCCACGGCAGGTCGCGGCGATGGCGGCGATACCATCTGATGAGCGGCAGATGAAGCGGCGCGGGCATTGGCGGGATTGTACGAATTGGCTATATCCAGACCAATTCATGACGCACGAACGGGAAATCCAACTGGGAATGGCGAAAGTGCGGGCCGGGCAGTTGGCCGAGGCCGAGGCGATTTTTCGCGGCATTGTCGCCCAGGAGCCGAGCCACCCGGAGGCGAATGTCAACATCGGCAATCTTCTGTGCATGGCGGAGAAGCCGCGAGAGGCGCTGGAGTCTTATCAGCGGGCGTTGGCGGGGCGGCCGCGCTATTCTGACGCGCACATCAATATCGGAAACGCTTACAAAGCGATGAAGGATTACGATCGGGCGATCGTCGCATATAAGACGGCGCTGTCGATCTCGCCGGGCAACGCGACGGCGGTGGGCAATCTCGGCACGGTGCTGCAGGCTAAATGGCTGATGGACGAGGCGATTGATTGCTACCGCCGGGTGATCGCGATTCGGCCGGATTATGCGATGGCGCATTACAATCTGGGGACGGCGCTGGAGTTGCTTGGTCAACTGGCGGAGGCGATCGCGGAGTATCGGCGGGCGGTGGAGTTGGACCCGAAATCGGCGGCGGCTTATTCGAGTCTCGCCGGCGCGCTGGTGTCAGACGGTCAGTTTGACGAAGCGCTGGCGGCGGGCCGGCGAGCGATCGTGTTGCAACCTGATTTCGCCAAGGCTCACGTCAATCTCGGGACGGCTCTATGGCTGACGGGCAGCGTGGCGGAGGCGGCGGAAAGTTTTCGGCGAGGCGCGGCACTGGCTCCCGATGCTCCTGAATACCTCAGCAGTTATCTATACATGGCGCATTTTGTTCCGCGCATGGACGGGCCGACGATCCGGCGCGAGCATGACGCATGGAACCGGGAATTTGGCGAGCCGCTGAGAGCTGCGATTCCCGCTCATTCGAATGAGCGCGCGGCGGAGAGGCGGCTGCGCATCGGATATGTATCTCCCAATTTTCGCTCACACGCGGAGGCGGCATTCATTCTGCCGCTGCTGGAACAGCACGATCACGAACGGTTTGAGGTCTTCTGCTACTCCGATTCGTTGACGGCCGATGCGGTGACGACACGCATGCGCATAGCGGCCGATACTTGGCGGCTGACGCGCCAATTGGATGCCCAGAAGCTGGCCGAGATGATTCGAGAGGACCGGATCGACATTCTGATCGATCTGACGCTGCACATGCGCGACAGCCGGATCATGGTGTTTGCGAGAAAGCCGGCGCCGGTGCAGGTGGCGTATCTGGCGTATCCGGGAACAACGGGGCTGACGACGATGGATTATCGTCTGACGGATTCATACCTTGATCCGCCGGGAGAGCACGACGAGTTTTACTCGGAGACATTGATCCGGCTGCCGCGCACGTTCGCGTGCTACGATCCGGCGGGAATGCAGGGGAAACCGTCGGCGCCGATGCCGGAGCCGGGGACGAGTCCGCCGGTGGTTCTGAACGGGTTTGTCACCTTCGGCTGCCTGAATAATTTCGCCAAGGTGAACGACGGGGTTCTGGAGTTGTGGAGCGGGGTGATGCGATCCGTCCCGGGGGCGAGGTTGCGGCTGCTGGCGCCGACGGAATCGGGCCGCAGACGAGTGCGGGCGCGGCTGCGTGAATTGGGGATGGATGAAGGGCGCATTGATTTCGTGGGCAAACAGAATCGGCCGGAATATCTTGCCGAGTATCTGCGCATCGACATTTGCCTCGATACGCTGCCGTATAACGGGCACACGACGAGCCTGGATTCGATCTGGATGGGCGTGCCGGTGGTGACGCTGCTTGGACGCACGGCGGCGGGGCGGGTGGGGTGGAGTGTGGCGAATAATCTGCGACTGACGGAACTGGCGGCGCACAGCGAGGAGGAGTTTGTTCAGATCGCTGTTGGGCTTGCCGCGGATGTGACGCGATTGACGGATATGCGCCGCACGCTGCGAGAGCGATTGCTGGCGTCGCCAATCATGGACGCGGCGGGATTTACGCGCGAGGTGGAAGCGGCGTATCGGGAGATGTGGAAGCGGTGGGTCGTCGGCTGACCGGCCGGTCTACGGTCTGGTCGTGGGGGCCGGCGCCATATACGACTGGATGCCGGTGAAACCGTACTTGTCACAGATCCGCGATTCTGCCGCGTCCAAAGCATTCTGCGCGTCGGGCAGAGCCGGCAAGCGGCCCGCGGCAACTTGTGCGGTAATCGCATCGGACGCCTTCACTTCGTCCTGAAGAATTGCGAACGCGGTTTTGCTGCCCGCCCGAGTGAAAGGGCCGTTGGGTTGCCGTTGCACTTGCATCACGAAGCGAAACGAACGGCCGATGTCCAGGTGCCAGAGGCCGTCGCGCAACTGGAAGTAAATCTTTTTGCCGGACCAGCCCAGCAGAATCCGCTGGATATTGGGCGGGACCGATTGCAGCATTGCCGGTGGTATCTGCGCGGAAATCGTTGCTGTGTTGCCCGTGATGTCGGCCGTATCGCCCTGCAACTGGCGCAACACGAGCATGTCCTGAAGCACCGTTTCCACCGGGACTACATGGCGCACCACCTTCGAGCCGTCGGGGCCGTACGCCTTTTCGGCCGCGATGATCAGGCGGCGGTGAGAAAAACCCAGGACGAACGAAGCGCCCAGTGGAGTGGTCGGTTGATCCAGGCTTATCAGTATACACGCCTCGGCGGCACTGACATCTGCGGCGAGCATGGCGCGGCAGAGCGAAGCGAGTGTTTTGTCCGGCGTCGAGCGGTCGGGCAGCGGCGCCGCGTTGACCGGCAGGCTTGCAGGTTGCGGCGCGGGATCAGCCGGCGCCATGGCGGCCGCCGCGACGGGGTCGGCGACGCGTTGCCGCAAGGCCCACTGGTATATTCCCCAGCCAGTCACGGCGAGCAGGCCCGACATCAAGATGGACAGGCTCAGCGCGAGCTTCGCCCGCAGCGCCGCCGACGCGATGGGCTGCCCGGTCTTTGCGGCATGGAGAATGCGCGGCGTCAGATTCTGGGCGATGGGCGGAATGTGGGAATGATCCTCCAGAACGGCTGTCAACGCGGCCGAATCGGTGGCGATGCCACGATCCTGGAAAAAGCGGCGTAGTTTGTCCAGGCCGCGCTCGACTCTTTTTCTGGCGGCGTCTTCGGACAGGCCCAACGCCTCGCCGACCTGACGCAGCGGTTCGTCCCTCAAAAAGCGGGCGACGAGCGCCTGGCGATCGTCAGCCGGCAATCGCAGGAGGCCTTCATCCAGCAGTTGGAGCAATTCGTTGTTGGGTTCAACGGCAGACGCAGTTGGATTCATTGCAACCACCGATTCACGGCGCACGCGCCGGGTTTCCGCACGCTTCATGTTGGCACAGGTGTAATGGGCGGTGGTGAGGAGCCAACCGGCGAGTTCCGCATGGCGCAGCGATGCGGCTTTCCTACTGAGCAGCACGAAGACCATCTGCGTCGCGTCCTCGGCGAGCTGAGCGTCGCCCATCTGCCGCCAGCACGCGGAATGAACGAGCCGGATGTATCGCTCGACGATGGCGGCGAACGCTTCGTCCGAGCGATTTCGTGTGTATTCCGCTAGCAGTTCCAAATCATTCATCCGGCGCCTTTCACCAATGCCGGTGAGCAATGTGCGGCGATCAGGCCGATCGGACAGAAAGCCACCCATATTCTGACGATCGTCTCCAAAACGCGCGTTGCAAGGGACGGGGCTAAATAGCTACGCTTTCTCCGTCAGCACCGCGTACCCGTGCACATCGGCCCCTTTGTCCAGCCGCAAGACCACTTTCTCCGTCGCGCGGACGGCCAAACCGTTTACGCCGGCCAGACGTTGCAGGTAGCCCATTGAGTGGGCGAAACGCTGGGTGGGGAGGAGGAGATAATCGGCATCGGCGATGGATTCGACGGAGAACAAAAAGACGCCGCCATCATGGAGCGCGGCGGCGGCCGCGGCGAAGAGGCGGGAGAGATCGCCGAAGTAGACCATCACATCGGCTGCCACGACCAGGTCCAGGGCACCGCTTCGCTTCTCCAGCTCCTCGACCACGTCGCCGGTGATCAGTTCATCGTACACGTCGCGTGCCTTCGCCTTGGCGAGCATTCCGCGCGAGAGGTCCACGCCGATGAGCCGGCCGCGATAGGCGGAGAGCCAATGGCCGCAAAGGCCGGTGCCGCATCCGGCATCGAGCATTGTCAGCGACGTTGCGGGCTCGGCGGTGCTGCGCTGGATGAACCGCGTGAACATTGCATGCAGAGTTTTCGGCGTGCGATATCTCAATGAGCCGACCAGGAGGCCGTCAAATTGATCGGCGAAGGCGTCAAAAAGGGATCGCACATATTCGGGCGGCGCAATCGCCGGCGGCGCGGCGGCCGTGCCGTGCAGAGCCGCGAGGAAGAATCCGGCAATGGCATTCCCCGGTTCACTGGCCAATGCCCGCTGATAAGCCTCGGCCGCCTGGACCTGCTGACCTTTTGCGGCCAGAAGCTGGCCCATTTGATTCCAAGCCGCCGCGCTGTCGGGGGCGAGCTTCAGCGCCCGGCGGCAGGCGGACTCAGCGGCGGCGTCGTCATGCAACGACATCAGCAGCATGGAGGCCGCCACCAGGGTCTGAGCATCGGGCTTTCCCCGCAGCGCCTTGTCGATGGCCTTGTGAGCTTCCCAACCGAATCCCTCGGTCACGATGGTGCGCGCCAAATGCACCCAGGCGGCGGAGTGCTTTGGGTCATCCACGACCAATTGGCCAAGGATTTCGGCGGCTTCCACGGAGCGCCCAAGGTCGTGCAAAACGATGCCCAGGTTCAGACGCGCATCGACGGATTTCGCATCGAGCTGGGCGGCCTGACGGTAAAGCGCCTCAGCGGACTCCAGGCGGCCGGCGCGATGGTTTTCGCGCCCCGCCCGCAGCAGATCGGTTGCTGAATGGTCGTGCATGATTCGCTCGTTATGGACGGTCTTTTGTACACCTTGCGAGCGGGCGATTCCAACCGCCGCAAGAATTGCGTGCGCCGGGCGCAATCGGCGGGATATCTGGTATGATGGCGTTGATGCGAACGGCTAAAGTCCCGATCAGCGAGTTGATTGTCGATCAGCTCTCTCATGGTGAGAAACGGATTCTCGTTCTCGTGGTGGCTCTGCGGAAATCGCTGGGAGGTTCGACGCACGTGAAGGGAGACCTGTCGGCGGTGGTCGTTACGGCACTGCGGAAGCTGATCGCATCGAAAATGGTCGTGGAGCACGAGGGGAGCTATTCGCTCAGCGACGCGCAGAAGAAACTGGCCCGCGTCGAGGTTTCCTGATTATCCAACTTCGAGCACGCCTGATCCGTTGATGCCGTCATGCTTCAAGAGGCGCAGCGCGCGGTTGGCGTCGGCGAGGGGGAAGCGCGTCGTCTGGGGTTTCAATGGAATCTCCGCGGCGAGGCGAAGCAATTCTTCGCCGTCTTCGCGTGTGTTGGCCGTCACGCTGCGCAGGTTTTTCTCGTAGAACAACTGGCGTTCGTAATTGAGCGACGGGATGTCGGTGAGGTGAATTCCGGCCACGGCGAGCGTGCCGCCGCGGTCGAGCGCTTCCAATGCCGGCAGCACCAGGTCGCCGACGGGCGCGAAGAGGATCGCGCTGTCCAGCGGTTCAGGCGGGCGCTCGGCGGCGCTGCCGGCCCAGGTGGCGCCGAGGTCGCGGGCCAGTCGCTGATGCTTCTCATCGCGCGTCATCACGAAGACTTTGCAGCCGAGATGGCGGGCGATTTGAATGCCGATGCTGGCCGACGAGCCGAATCCGTACAGCCCCACGCGACAGCCGGGTTGAATGTCGGCGCGCTTCAAGGCGCGGTATCCGATGATTCCCGCGCACAGCAGCGGCGCGACCGAGACGGGATCGAGCGCCGCGGGCACCGCGTAGGCGAATTTTTCGCGGACGACCGCGTACTGGGCGTATCCGCCGTCCTCGTCATAGCCGGTGAAGCGGGCGTTGGGGCATAGATTCTCCTTTCCGCTCTTGCAGTAACGGCATTCGCCGCAGGTCCAGCGGAGCCATGCGATCCCGACGCGATCTCCGATTCTAAACCGATCGGCTCCATCGCCGAGCCGCTCGACAACGCCGACCACCTGATGCCCGGGAATAACGGCCTGTTTGTGCGGCGGCAGTTCGCCTTCGATCACGTGCAGGTCTGTGCGGCAGATTCCGCAAGCCAGAACACGGACGCGAACTTCGCCGGGCCGCGGCTGGGGTATCGTCACGTCGCGCAAATCAAGCGGCGAGGTATCAATCGAGGCCGGATCTTGGAGCACCATCGCCTGCATGTTGGTATTATATGCGTCGTTGTTGCGCGACGGTTCGAACCTACCGTCGCGCCAACGCGGAATTTGGAGGAAACGTCATGTCCCGCTTTTGGCCGCTGATCTGCGCATCGGTTTTGTTGCGAACCAGTTTGCTGATTGCCGCCGATGCAACGACGCAGCCAACCGTCCAACCCCCGCCGAATCCGCAGACCGCGGCCGATTCGCGGTTTACCACGGTCTACGGCAGCAATAAACCCGCCGAATTCGCTCCCGCCTACGACGACAAGGGGGCGTGGGAAGTGCGCGTCGATTTCCTGCGCCATCAGGTTCTGGTCTCGCAGGGGCTGTGGCCCACGCCTCCCAAGACGCCGTTGAACGCGCATATTCACGGCAGGATCGAGCGGGACGGCTACACCGTGGAAAACGTTTTCTTTGAAAGTCTTCCCGGCCATTACGTCAGCGGAAATCTCTACCGGCCCACCGGACGCACCGGCAAGCTGCCCGGCATTCTCGCGCCCTACGGCCATTGGACGGAACGCGGGCAACCATTGACCGCGGCCGGCCGCCTCATTTGGCGCACGGATCAGGAAGTTCAGGCCGAACTGAAAGCCGGGACGGAAAGGAACGAGGAGAACGCGCGATCCACCATGCAGTCGGGCTGCGCGATGCTCGCGAAGATGGGGTGCGTCGTCTTCATCTATGACATGGTCGGGTATTGCGACAGCACGAAGATTCCGCATCAGATGGGGTTTGTCGATGCCGAGGCGGTGATGCGGCTGCAAAGCTTCATGGGTTTGCAAACGTGGAACAGCATTCGCTCGCTGGATTTTCTGCTGAGCCTTCCGGAAGTTGATCCCGCGCGTCTGGCCGTCACGGGCGCCAGCAGCGGGGGAACGCAATCGATGGCCCTGTCCGCCACCGAGCCGCGCCTTGCCGCGATGTTCCCCGTCGCCATGGTCTCGATGAACATGCAGGGCGGATGCGTCTGCGAAAACGCCCCGCTCTATCGCGTCGCCACCGACAACGTCGAAATTGCCGCGATGTTCGCCCCCAAGCCGCAGGGCCAGGCCGGCGACACCTCCGACTGGACCAAAGACTACATGACCCGTGGATTCCCCCAAATGCAGGCGATCTACAATCTCTATGGCGCGAAAGACGCTGTTTTTGCCCAGATCTATGTCGGTCCGCACAACTACAACGTCAACAGCCGTCAGATGTCCTACGATTTCTTCAACACCGAATTCAACCTCGGCATGAAGGAACCCGTCATCGAGCCGCCGCTGAAGCTGATTCCGCCCAAACAGCTCTCCGTGTACGACGATTCGCATCCGATGCCCACTGATTTCACCGATGCCACCGGCGTGCGAAGTTACATGACGCAGACCTCGGACGCCCAGCTTGCCGAACTTGCGAAGAAGCCAAAGGAATACGCCGACACGGTGAAGATCGCATGGCAGGCGATGGTGGTGGATCAGATGCCCGCGGCGGGCGATGTTGAAATCGTCAAAGGCGGCGCGATCAACCCTGCCGAAGAGAGCCATGTCTGGAACGGCATCATTCAGCGTAAAGGCAGCGGCGAGCTGGTCGCGTCGCGCATGCTCTTTCCGCGGAATTGGAACGGCACGATGGTCGTCTGGGCTGATCCGCAGGGCACGGACAGCCTGGGCGATGCCAACCCCGCGGCCCAAATACTGCTCGATGGCGGCGCGGCGATCGCCGCCGAAAACGCTTATATGTCAGGCGACTTCATCCCCGCCGCTCCTGTGCCTGCGGTTCGGGGGCGGCAGAATTATCTGGGCTACAACCTCGGCTACAACCGCAGCATCTTCGCCAATCGCGTTCATGATCTGATGAGTCTGATCGCGCTGGCGCATGGCGTCAGCGGCGTGAAATCCGTGCAGTTGGTCGCCTTCGGCGGCGCCGGCCCCTGGGCCTTGGCCACCCGCGCCCTTGCCGGCGGCGACGTTGATCGGGCCGCCATTGATCTCAACAAGTTCGATTTCGACATGGTTCAGCAGCCATCGGACCCAATGCTGATCCCCGGCGCCCTGAAATACGGCGGTGTCTGCGGCCTGCTTCCGCTGTGCGCGTCGCCCACGCTGCTCTGCAACGCCCGCGAGAACGCCCGCTTCAAAGCAGTGGCTCCCCGGCAGGGCGTCACCCTGACGGCGGAAGCGCGATCTCCCCAGCAAATGGCGGGTTGGCTGCTGCAAGAATAAATCGTCCAAATGATCCGTTGCAGGCGGACCATCCGGCGCTGACTCCTTGACAAGCATGGAAGTTTCCCTATTACTTGCATTATGACGCAACTAAGCAAACATAGGCTGTTGACGCCAAAGCAGGCGGGTGCGTGCGGTGGGCCGATCGACGCGCTTTTGGCCCCGGAGTTGTTCAAGGGTCTGAGCGACCCGACGAGATTGGCGCTGCTGGGGTGCATGGTCAAGTGCGGGCGGCCGTGTTCGGTGAGTGAGGTGGCTGAATGCTGCTCTGTCGACTTTTCCGTGGTTTCGCGGCATCTCGCGCTGCTGGAGAGATCGGGAATCATCAAGTCAAACAGGGAAGGGCGTACCGTATTCTATGCGGTGAGGCACGAATATCTGGTTGAAAGACTTCGCGGACTGGCGGACGCCCTGGAGAGTTACGGTCCTGTTTCCATTCGCCCGCTACGGAAGGGAGCCTGCTGTGCCGGACGATCGCGGTAGGATCCGAGTTTTGTTCCTCTGCACCGGCAATTCCTGTCGCAGCCAGATGGCCGAAGGATGGGCGCGTAAATTGAAGCGCGACAGAATCGTTGCGTATTCCGCCGGTGTTGCACCGGATGGCATGAATCCTCTGGCAATAAAGGTGATGGCGGAGGCGGGTGTGGATATGTCAGGCCTATACGCCAAGCATGTTGGTGATTTGCGTGACGTCGCCTTCGATTATGTCATCACGGTTTGCGGCGACGCCAAGGACAATTGTCCGGTGTTCAGCGGGAATACTGGGCGGATTCACGTGGGGTTCGATGACCCGCCACGATTGGCTGCCGGCGCGGCGACAGAGGAAGATGCCCTCCGGCATTACCGGCGGGTGCGGGATGAAATCCGCGCGTTTGTGGAGACTCTGCCCGAAAGATTTCAGGTGAAGCGGTGATGCAAAAGCTGCTGGCCGAGACCGTGGGAACCTATTGCCTTGTCTTCGCGGGAACGGGGGCTGTTGTCATTGACCAGCTGACCCATGGCGGTGTCTCGCACGTTGGCGTCGCGGTTACATTTGGGCTGGTCGTGATGGCGATGATCTACGCGGTCGGCGATGTGTCGGGCGCGCATCTGAATCCCGCAGTGACGGCGGGCTTCTGGTTTGCCGGCAGGATGGAACCGCGCCTGGTCGCGCCGTACGTTATGAGCCAGATTTGCGGCGCGATTCTCGCAAGCGTGTCGCTTCTGGGCATCTTCGGGAATCATGCGGCTCTTGGGGCAACCCTGCCTGCCGGCTCGGCGTGGCAGTCCTTTTTGCTGGAAATAGTTCTTACGGCGATGTTGATGTTCGTGATTCTGTGCGTTTCCACCGGCACGAAAGAAGTGGGGACGATGGCGGGAATCGCCGTCGGGGGAGTGATTGCGTTGGAAGCATTGTTTGCCGGGCCAATTTGCGGCGCGTCCATGAATCCGGCCCGCTCGTTTGCGCCTGCCGTTGTCAGCGGTCATTTCGAAGGCCTTTGGGTCTACATGACCGCGCCGTTTATAGGATCGGCGATTGCCATGCCGCTATGGCTGGCGATCGGCAGTCGATCGCTCCCTGCACAGATAGAGAGCCACGCAGAGCACCGCGATGGGGCACCAAAGGGCTGAGTTGTGAAATCGCGCAGTCGCGAACGCTCCAACGGCGGCGCCGGCGAAGAAGCAGAGGCAAATCACGCCAAAGACACGGGCCTGACGCAGCGCATCCATGTTGCGGCCCAACATCGTGCCGTTAAACAAACTTTCGGCGAAGCGGCGCAGGTTTCCTGTTGTCATTACCGAGTTGTAGACCCACGACTCGAGATGGGTGAAGCTGGAGTTCTGCATCGCCGCGACGAGGGCGATGGCGGGGACGAGAATCATGTCGGGGAAGGACCGCGGCAGGAGCGACACGATCATCAGAACAAAAATCTCCAGCGAAAGGCAGGCGAGCGCGGGACGAAGCAGCGGCATCCGGCTCTTCGGCCGGCGCACGAGCTGGGCGAGAAAGACGCCCAACAAGAACGCGAGGATGGATGGAACGGGACGCAGGGCCGACCGCCGCTGCGCCGAAGCGATGAACACGGCCAGAAAGACGACGTTGCCCGTCATGGCGTTGGCGAAGACGTGACCATGTCCGACGAACGTAAAGGCGTCCAGGAAGCCGCCGGACGCCGTCAGCAGAAGGGCCACGCTCAATGCTCGTTCCGCGGCCGGGGGCGGCGGCGATTGTTGGGCGGGGGTTACGGGTTCCATGGCGGGTTCGCCCGTGGTGGGAAAGAGCAATAGAACAGTAGAGCAGTAGACCGCATTGGAGTGGATCCGCGATTGCGTTCGGGAGTTTATCCGCTGTTTTTGGTTTTCTCTACTGTTCGACTGATCTACTGCTCCACTGCTCTGTTTTTGCCGGAGGCAAAAACGGAGAGGCCGGGATTCGAATGCAGGATACGGGTTTGACCCCGCGTAACGGTTTAGCAAACCCTCGCCTTCAACCGTTACCTTCTGAGGAGGACTGCAACATGAATGAGATTCCGCCGCACTTCGTACTCATGAGCACAATCGGATTTGTCAATTTGGGATAAATATGCCATCTGGAGGGTGCAAGGCTCATTGATATACTGGTAATTGAGGGCTCATTGTGAATCAGCCTTCATTGGCCACTTGGCTCGTGTTAGGGCTCATTTAGTTGGGAAATGCAAAATGGCGTCCATATTGACGACTGCCGCAAAGAATTCTCTTGACAATCGACCCATCTTCGTCTACTTTCATGCCTCAGTTATCGGAACTTAGAAAATTCATCTGTTGCGAGGGGAATTTACTTCCTAGAGCTTTTTGGGATACCTCGCGGGAAGCATACACGAGGCATGTGGGAAGTCTGCGTGCCGAAGCTGGTGGGTCTTCGGATTGCCAGCCCAATGGGTAGGCTTTCATCTGTTGTGTTTTAGCGATCCGACACGGTTGTTGTGGCGTGGGAGTTTGGCTTCAGAGACAACCTATTCTTCAGAGCAGGTTCTATAGATACGCCCTGGATACCGGGAGTACGGGAAGATGTCGACGATTACGGATGACTGCAAACCATTAAGCGCTGGCGCAGTTGGGCTGGGAATGCCTTCCAGCTTTGCCGTGGTATTTCCGAAGAAGACTTGGTATCTCCCGATCAAATTGACCGCGGAGTGGCTTGGTGCATTGATCCTTGTCGTAGTGACGGCGCCAGTCGGCCTGCTTATTGCATTTCTCGTGAAGATCAGTTCGCCAGGGCCGGTGTTCTATGCGCAGACGCGACTCGGGCTGAATTCGAGCGTTTTTCGCATGTTTAAGTTCCGTACGATGGTGCAAAATGCCGAGAGCGGCACGGGGCCGATTTGGGCTTCGAAGGATGATTGTCGGATTACAGCAGTCGGCCGAATTCTTCGTATGACTCATTTGGATGAGTTGCCCCAATTGTGGAATGTGTTGCGCGGCGAGATGAGTCTTATCGGCCCGCGTCCTGAACGGCCGGAGATGGCCGCCCGCATCGCGCGGCAGATTCCGGATTTTCGCCAGCGCCTGGCGCTCCGCCCCGGTATCACAGGACTGGCGCAGATGCTGTTGCCGGCCGACGATCCAGCCGACATACAGCTCCATTGCGTGCGACGTAAACTGATGCACGATGTGTTCTATATTCGCCACTTGAGCTTCGTCATGGACTTGCGGATTGCGCTGGGCACGCCGTGTTATTTCGTTTCGGTGGCAATCAGTGCGATCCAACAGAGGCTTGTTCGATGCTACCAACTTCATGAGAGAGCTTGCATTGTTCCGGCGAATTTGGAGAATCGGGATCAACAAAGTCCGGTTCCGGCCAGTGCGGAGCGTCAATACGCAAAAGAGCTAACCAACTGATTTCACTGCTTTGTGTGACGGACTGTTTAGCGGCGCGAAGCAGACGGGGCAAGCACACAATCCCGGGCAATATTGGGGCTTTTGCTCGCCCACCTCGCGGAAATACGGTATAATGATGTCGTCTGACAAGCGATCTTGGAAGCGCGATTTGGCAGGGAAAGATCAGGCATAAGTTATTATTTAACAATGGTTTATGCGATGTTTTTGTCGTGTAATCCACGGGGGCGGAGCCTTGCCTATTATTGGGCATCGGTTGCGGTTTGGGCTGTAATTGGCTTAATCATCTGCCTAGAAAACTGGGAATGAACACTCCGTCGGAAACCAATTCTGAAACCGTCCCTGGATCGGACGATCATACGGTGCCCGATCTGTCCATCCATCGCGACATCGGCGCCATCCCTCGCAAGACGGTTGTCGACCTAACGCCGCCAAGCGAGCAGGACTTTGACTTCATTCGGCACGTCCGACTGACATTGCGCGGGCGATTCGCCTGGCTGATTGGGTTGGGCATTCTCACCGGCGCGCTCGGTGCGTTTGCGGGATGGAAGCTCGGTCATCCCATGTACGTGAGTACCGGCCTCGTTCGGATCGCCAATGAGCTTCCAAAGGTGATGACCGAGACGGATCAGAACAGCCCGATGCAGATGTATGACACGTTTATGCAGTCGCAGCGGTTGTTGATTACCAGCCGATATGTGCTGGACCTTGCACTGCAGGATCCAATCTGGCAGACAACAGGATATCCAGTTCCAGCTGACCCTGACACCTATTTTCGAGAGCACCTTACGGTGACGGTCACCCTCCGCAGCGAATACATTGAAATCGCTGTTTCGGATAGGGATCCCGGGATGGCGGCTGCGGCGGTCAGCTCCGTGGTCAATGCCTACGCGCAGCTCTACGATCGCCAGGAGCGACAGCTGGAGGACGCGCGGATGGGCGCGCTCAATGAGAAAAGCGGCCCGCTGCAACAAAAAATTCATGCACTGACTGATCAGATTAGCGCGGACTCCGCGGAATTCGGCACCAATGACCTGTCCGCGTTTTACAGTGCCGCCGCCGACCGTGTGGCCAAGACCAGCGCTGCGTTGGAGGACATTCGCACGGCGATTGCCGTCGCCCCGGAGGCATCATCCTCCGGTGCTGCGAAACCCGCCACACAGGCGGCGGCAATGGCTATCGAGCAAATCGCCGCAATGGACCCCGTCATGCGCGACTATGTCTCAGACGAGTCGCGCTGGGAGGATGAACTGGCCCGGCTGCTTACGGCCTACGGCGAAAAGCATCAGTCCGTGATCTTGGCTAGAGAGTCCCTCGATGCGGCCAGGAACCGAGTCAACAAATACGCCGATTCGTATCGTGAGTTCCACGTTGCCACGGCACAAAACCTGGGTGATCCAGGTACGACTCCCGTCGTGACGGCGGGCAGATCGCTGGCAAGCCTACAGGACAGTGAAGTCCGACTGACCAAGCTCTTGCAGCAAGAGCGAAGTGAAATGGTGCGGCTCGGGAGCAAGCGGATGGAATTGGATCAGTTGCGGTCAGACCTTGCACAAACCAATGATGAATTTACGCAGGTTCTGCGTCGCACCGACGCGCTGCATTCGGAAGACATGCTCGGCGGGCGATTGAGCATCACCAGCGCAGGTCAGATTCCTTTGGGTCCGGAACGGGATCCTCGCCGGCTTGCGGCGGCTGCGGGCGCATTGGTTGGGGCCGGGCTTCCCGCGACGGTCCTGGTTCTGGTCTCTCTTCTGCTGAAGGGGAAATTCCGCTACTCGGAGGAAACGGAAAAGAATTTGGCCGAAGGCATTCCTCTGCTCGGCATCGTCCCGATGCTCAACGGAAACGCTGACGCGGGCGAGGCGATGAGCAATGCCGCATTCAGCATCCATCAGATTCGGGTGACCCTTAGAGCGCAGACGCCGCGCGATCGGACCAGCAGCCTTTACCTTGTCACGAGCGCTGGCCAAGGTGAGGGAAAGACAAGCCTGACCATGTCGCTGGGTCTGTCGTTTGCCACAACACGGCTGCGGACGCTGGTGATCGACTGCGACCTGGTGGGCCGACAGCTTACTGAATCCTTACAAGCGAGTGATCTGCCGGGATTGCACGAGGCGATGGCCTGCGGCAGCATTCGAAAGAAAGTGCGCAAGGCCGCGCGGAATCTATATTTTCTGGCCGCCGGTCAGGTCACGGCCAACGATGCCACATCGCTGTCGCCCGACAAACTCCGGCCCCTGCTGGCCCAGGCGCGCAAGCACTTTGACGTGATTCTGGTTGACACTGGCCCGATCCTGGGCAGTGTCGAGGCCGCGGTGCTGGCGCAGGAGGTCGACGGGGTTCTGTTTGCCATTACGCGCGACCAGCGACGAGCTCTTGTGGAGCGCGCGGTTCGGCGTCTGGCTACGCTGGATGCTCCACTGGAGGGATTCATCTTTAACCGGGCCCGCGTGAAGGACTTTGAAACCTCGTCCTACGGTGCAAGCTCCGCACGATCGGCCCGTGCGAACGGAACCACGGTTGGCGATCTTCCCATACCGAAAACACAGTTCCTTGTGGGCTTCGGGCCTTTGGTTCAGGCAGTTGCCGCCACGATATCCAGCAGACCAGTTCTTGTGACGGCCGCGCCTGCCGTACCTTGACGAGCAGGCCCGCGATCCATAGTGGGGCGATGCGAACGAAGAGCCAATGACAGTCTCCGATGGCAGCGAGCAAATTGTTGCGGAGATGGGTGCGGCACCACGCGCGCAGCCGCCTGGTCGTCGGGTATCCAAAATCCGCCGGTCCGCGCGATTGCGCTCGGCTCCTTCCTGCCGCCGGGGCTTTGTCCTGTTTTTGATTCTGACCGCAATCCTGTATATCCGCCCCGCGGACATTTTTTCGGAACTGGAAGGATGGCCGATTTACGAAGTGGCGATCGTATTCTGCCTGGCGGCATCGCTGCCCGCTGTGTTCCGAAAGTTGACGTGGCGTTCTTTGTCTTCGCAGCCCGCTCATCTGTGTGTCATCGGGCTTCTGCCGGCAATTCTGCTATCCCACCTCAGTCACGGCATCCTGTGGCGAGCCAGAATGGATGGCTTGGATTTTCTAAAGCAACTGGTCTTCTATTTTCTTTTGGTCGGCCTGCTGAGTACTCGACGACGTTTGGAGGTTTTTCTTGGAATGTTGTTCTTGTGTATTTCGGCTGTCGCGCTGCTCTCGGTCCTTACTTATCACGGTGTGCTCAACATCGGCAATCTCAATCCCCTGCACCAGAACATGGCGGCCGTTGACACGGGCGACGCGACGCAAATCGTCAGGCTATTGGGGACCGGGATTTTTAGCGACCCAAACGATGTTTCTCTGATCCTGGTCACGGCCTTGATGATTGGCACGAATCTTTTTCTGGATCGAAAGCTCTGGCTGCGGCGTCTGGTGCTGCTTCCTGTGATCGGGCTTCTCGGCTACGCGTTCTATCTGACTCGCTCGCGCGGCGGCTTTCTTTCCTTCATGGCAGCTTGCGGGGTCTTAATATTTTGCCGCTATCCGTGGCGACGCGCGATTGTTATTCTGGTCATTGCACTGCCGGTCGTCATTCTCCTATTTGGTGGACGCCAGACGGATATCGACCTGGGTGATCAAAATGACACAGCGCAAGGACGAATACACCTCTGGCGGGATAGTCTGGTGCTGTTCCATCAATCTCCTATTTTTGGAGTTGGAAGCAATCAGTTGGCTGAGATAAATGGTCTGGTGGCTCACAACTCTTATATCCAGGCGTTTGGTGAGCTCGGTGTCGTGGGTGGCACACTTTTTGTCGGTGTGTGGTGCATCCTGTTTTCCGACCTGAGCCGACTGTTTCGAGCCCTTCGAACGAATGAATCAAAGAGTTTCTACGGTTGGATAGGATGCGTCTTGGCGATACTGGCTGGATATGCGGTCGGCTTATGTTCGTTAACACGGAATTACGAAGTCTCGACGTATGTGATATTGGGCCTTGCTGGGGCGGTTGCTTCGGTTCTCACCGCCGAACATCCGGAATTGACGCTACTCCGCGGAGTACCATTGGTCCGCCGAATTGCCGTCGCTAGTATTGGATGCCTCTTTTGCGCTGAGTTCTGTGCTCGCTTTCTCGCCACCTGAATCCCGATGTAGGCATCGACACCATCTATCGGCCAACCCATAATCAAATTGTCCCCCATTGCATTGCCAATCTCCGTTGATGGAAGCACTCGCGTGCTCTCCGTCATCCATGTGGTCATATCATTGGATGTCGGTGGTCTGGAGCGCATCGTACTTCAATTAGCTGGGGCAGGTAAGGCTGCTTGTGAGAACGTGTCGGTGATCTGCCTTGAGGGACCAGGAGTTTTGGGAGCTGAGGCGGTATCGAGGGGCATTCGGTTGATTTCCCTCGGAAAGCGCCCCGGCGTCACACCGAAAGTTATTGGTAGAATTCGCTCCGTTTTGCGGGAGATTCGGCCGGACGTTGTTCATACTCACCAGATCGGGGCTCTTGCATACACGGGGCCGGCCGCGCGCCGAGAGGGCGTTCCGGTCATTTTACATACGGAACATATTAACCACGTGACCAATTCGACGAATTGGTCTCAGCGTATGCGAGTGAGGCTGCTCTGGTGGTTTGGCGGACGATATGCGGCCCGGTTTTGTTGTGTATCGAAGGACATCGCCGATTCGGCTCAGCATATTGTTCGGCAAAGTAAATTGTGCGTAGTCGATAACGGAATACCGGTTTCCGATTTTGACTCTGGTGACTATCGCCTTTCCACGCGTGCGGCCTTGGGCATCCCCGCCGATGTTCCGGTGGTAGGAATTATTGCCCGGCTCGATGAAGTAAAGTGCCAAGATCTGTTGATTCGAGCCTTCGCGCAAGTCCGGCAGCAACACCATAATATTCATTTGCTCTTGGTCGGTGATGGGCCGACGCGGAACGCGCTGTCGGATCTTACCAGCGAACTGCAGTTAACGTCGTGTGTGCATTTTGCAGGATACCAATCCGAGCCCCAGCGCTTTCTGCCAGCCATGGATTTATTTGTGCTGCCAAGCCGCCTGGAAGGACTGCCGTTGGCGATTCTGGAGGCATGGGCGGCACGGCTACCCGTGATCGCATCACGAGTTGGCGGAGTTCCCAACGTCGTGACGGATGGCGTAAATGGCCTATTATTTGATCCGGGCGATCAAAGGGCATTGGAGGCAAGAATCATTCAGTTATTGAGCGACGGAATCTTGGCCAGGCGACTGGGATATGCTGGCCGTGCCCGCGTGGAGGCTAATTTTGATACTCGGCGTATGGTTTCCGAGTATCGTCGTCTATACCTTGAGATCCTGCAGTCACGTTAGATCATTGTGGACAATCGGCTTCTCTTCCCGTCGGATGAAGAAAAAGCCATTGATAGCCGTGGTCGGTGGCCTACCGGAGAGCCCCCCGCTCGCAAAAT
>Ga0182024_10005408_pt1 | contig 28662 bp, 30 predicted proteins | sample P32metaG_FD_120480 | JGI IMG/M metagenome (GOLD analysis project Ga0182024, IMG submission 120480) | Permafrost microbial communities from Stordalen Mire, Sweden - P3-2 metaG (Illumina Assembly) | ecosystem: Environmental > Terrestrial > Soil > Wetlands > Permafrost | place: Sweden: Stordalen...
CTTCTTCATGCCGGTCTCCTTTTTGCACCTCCCGGTCTCCTTTTTGCACCTCGAGTGCGTTACCTATTGGGAAGCTTAACGCTATCCCGCCGGGAGACCGGCCTTCTCATTCCATCTCGGTAAGGCCCGGTGCCTCCGCGTTACCGAACCGCGACCGTCAGGGAGCGGGGGTTGGCTTACGGGTTCGCTGGCCGGAATTGCAGCGTGCTCTTAGCCTTTACGTTGCGGAACTGCATAGGGTAACTGCGGCCCCCATAATAATCGTTCCACTGGTCCCTATAATGGCTGGACAGGACCTGCCCCGACTGGCCCGTCAGCTCGTTCAGCAGCGAATGGTCCCAGTCACTGGTGTCCGCATTCATCCGCATGGAAGGCGCCAACTCACGGCTGGTCTGTTTAATCGTCGTGCTGGATCCGCTCATTGGCACCGGGCCGATATCGAAGTATTTGCCGACCAGCGGAAGTTGATGCGTCACTGGGTTATTAATCGACACGCTCAGAAACCGGCCATACTGCCAGCGCTTGGGATCACGGCCCTGGATGCGGGCGCCCTCATCGACCGCGTCTGCCAGTGCGCGCAGAAGCATTTCGTTCCAATCCATAAACCAGCCGGTGGGCCGCCGGCGGAGCAAGCCTTCCAATACCGCAGGCGCCAGTGGGAACTGGTAGGCCGCGCCGTTTTCGGCAGACGCGTTCTCGCCGATCGCCGTGCGCACATGTTGGTAGATCAGCGAGATCACGAACGGGGCGGCGAGGTCTTTGTTCATCTGGCCGTTCCATCCGCGGAGCAGTGTTACCGCCGCATCCAGGGATGGGCTGTGGGCGTTGCGCTTTTCATACGCGGCCACTACCTGCGACGCCAGAAAATGAAACGATGCGGAGTAGACGTCTCTTTGCACCGCCAATAATTGTTCGGCGCGCCAACCCTTGTGTGCCGAAAGCAGATTGAGAATTTCTCGCGAGCGGTACGGAGCCGCAAAATTACCATTCACCGGATAGCGGTAGTCCACGGGAAACGGATTCTGATTGGCGGTGACGATCATCGCTTGCGGCGGATTGTACGCCGAGGGGAGATCCTCGAAGGGAATGTAACCATCCCAATCGAACTGGCCGGAGGTGCCATCCACCGGCAAGTCCCCGGAGTAGCCCCGGCGATTGGGCAACTTACCCGCCAAATGATAGCCGATGTTTCCATCCACATCCGCGTACACCACATTCTGCGCTGGACCGGGGTAGCGCGCCAGCGCCGCGGTGAACTGCTGCCAGTTCTGCGCGCGGTCGAGATCCAGTATCGGGTATTCAAAAATGGATGGGTCCTCGGCCGTCCAGCGGAGGGCCATGGTCTCGCCGTTTTCGCTGGCGAAGAGGGGTCCGTGGCGTGTCAGCCATCCGGTCAACTGGATGGGCGCTTGGCCCTTGATACGGATGAGTTCGGTTTCCGGCTTGGCCTGCTCCAGCCGGCCCTGGTAGAGATAGCGCCCGTTCCGTTGGTCGAGCCTCTCCACATAGAGGTCCTGCACGTCGAATTGCGAGTTGGTCATGCCCCACGCGATGCGCTGATTGTGACCGACGATGACGCCCGGGGTTCCCGGCAAGGTGACACCGGCCACGTCTAAATCGGGCGCCTGGAGATGAGCCATGTACCAGATTCCCGGCAGCGAATAGGCCAGGTGCATGTCATTCGAAAGCAGCGGCTTGCCGGAAGCAGTCCGGCTCCCGCCCAGCACCCAGGCATTGGAACCCGGCTGGACTTCGTTACCGGCGCGGACCGGAAACAAAACGGCGACCTTCTGCGGATCGCCTCGCCGCATGAGGTCCCGCTTGAGGATCTCGTTTTGCCAGGTGTTGGTGAGGTCGCGAAACATGTACAGAGCTACCAGGATGGTGTCGACCCCGCTCCAAGGGCGAGGTTGATAGCCAAGCAAGGTGAACTCGACGGGCAGGTCGTCCCAGTGCGAAGACAGGAACGCATTCACGCCGCGCGCATATGCGGCGATTACGGCGCGATCCTGCGGGGGCAGGTTCAGATAGTCCGCTTCGGCCGCCCGCCGCAGTCTCATCCGGCGCGCATCGCGGTCGCTGGGGAGGGCTTGCGGGCCGACGATCTCAGCGAGTTCGCCGGCGGCGGCGCGCCGCAAACCGTCCATCTGCCACAACCGGTCCTGGGCCGTCACGTAGCCTTGAACGAACAGGGCGTCCTCCAAGCTTTCGGCGCGGATGTGCGGCTCGCCAAGCGCGTCGAACCGGACTGTAACCGGATGCGAGACGCCTGCTTCGATGGTTCCCGAGCGCTGCGGCAGGGGACGCCATGCGAACCAGTAGACCAGCGCCAGCGCCAGCACCAGCAGGAAAGCGATTGTCAGGTTGATCCAGGTAATGATTCGTCCCGCCAGAATGGTCTCCTCACCGTTGGGGGAACTGAGGGTGCTCGCGGACCCTGCGCGCCTGTTCGAGATGACGCCGCTCGTGCGCCGCCTGCTGCGCGAGAGTGATTCCTAAGCTTAGTTTCAGGAGCCGCATGATGGGCGTACCTACTTTGATGCGCGCCAGGTCCAGACCTTCGCTCTGTTCCACCAGGCGGATGAATTGACTCTGCAGGTGCAGGAACGTGGGCAGAATGGCGGTCAGCGGCTGGCCGTGGACGGCTTGAAAACGTCGTGGCGCCGAGAACTTCCGCCGGACGGGCGGTTCGGTCTGCCGCAGGATGGCTCGATCGAGGAAGCCGTACCGAAATGGCCCCTCACCACTAATTCCTTTAGACTTAGCGTTGTTAACGGCGCTCTCCAGCAGCTTGATCTCGGTCTGGCCGACCATGGTAAGGTGGCCGAGGCACTCTTCGATGGACCATTCGCGCGGGCTCGGGCGCCAATTGAATTGGATTTCGTTCAGGCCGGTAGTAAGTGTTTTAGCCTGCTCGGCGATGCTGTGAAACTGGCCGCGATATTCCTCGAGTTCGGAAACCGCCATCAATGGGGATTATACGAGATCTATTCGCCCTCGGCGGATAGAGTGGCCAGATGTTCCCGGAATCCGCGCAGGGAGTCGCACTCCTTCTTGCCGAAATTGAGGATGGGGGCCAGCAGTTCCTGGACGCTGTAGGCGGCCTTGGCAATTCCCCCGCCGCTATGTTGGCGGGTATGGGCCAGAAGGTGATACAGTTCATGCGCCACGATGCGGGCCACCGCGCGGCCAAACATGGTTTCCCGGTTTGCTGCGGCCACATCGATGAGATCGCGCTGTACGAATATGCGGAGACCGTCGCAATTCACATCGATGAATGGAAGGATTTCGCCATCGCTGATATGGGTCCAACCGAGGGGACCGGAGAATCCAGCTTCCGGTCGTAACCCCTCAACGTCGCACTCGCCCTTAAAGTGGATGATTGCCAGTTGGGAAGCGACCTGACCGCCGGCCTCAGTCAGAGGGTGCCACGAGAATTGGATTCCCGTTGGCGCCATGATCGCTTCCAACTCGCTCTGGATCGCCTGCACCACTCGAGTGGGGGGATCCTGTTGAAACTGCGTGTACAACGTGACCGGCGCAACGTGCGCTACCCGACCACCCCCGAACGCCGGCAGAACGCCGAGTGCGAGGCAAACCATCAGACCTTTCAACTCTCCGACACTCCCTGGAGCGAACCATATTTACTTCCAGTCAGAGCGTCCGCGACCGATCGATCACCAGCTCGGGATGCTCCCGAACCATGGTGTTGGCGACATGACACGAGAAACACAGGGGTAACGCTGTCGCTAAGGTCTGCTTCAACTCTTCGGCTGGAACTTGATTCCACTCCACAGAACATCTATCGGCAGTAAGCAGCGCAGGTTTACGGTCGCCCAGATGAATTTCACCAATGGGGCGCCCGCACCAGGCGCAGTTCTTGCCTTCGTACCAATGCATGAGAATGTTTCGAACCAGGCAGTCCTCGGGAGATCGCTCAATCGCGAACAGACAATCTTGTCCGCAATCGCCCTTTTCGGGCCAGCGCGAGCATTGATTCAAGCGCAGTTCCGGCTTCCCGCCGAGCGCCGTCGCCGCGGCATGGCGCGCGTCTATGGTGATGCCGGCAGCCAAATAGTTTTCCGGACAGGTGATCGCTCGCTTACCGCGAAACTTCAGCCACGCGCTTCCCATGCGCCACACGGCGATGCCCGCCAGTACCACGGCCACTGCGACGATCAAAATGGCTAAGTTCATTATATTCACACCCTAAATTCTCAAATGCACATGCCCGACCATTCGAGTACGGGATCGCTCGGTCGCTACTTAAGTTACTGATCTAAAATGGGAAGGTGAGTCTCCGGCGCAAGCACCCGCGAGTACTGTCTGGGGCTTTAAACCCAAGGATTGGGTCCCTTCCCCCGGACATGAGCAACTCCAGGAGGGCGGGGAGCGTCTATCAGACCGTGACGCGAGCTAAATGGTTGGCCATACCATTACTATTTGCGGCCTCTTTGGGCGCGGCTTATAACTACTACCAATCCGCACAAGCCAAATTCAGCCGCATTGAAAGCGATGGTTTGAAGCCAGGTTCCCGCGTGGAATTGTCGGCCAATGAACTGACCGCGTACGTCGAGCAGACCGTGCCGACAGTGACCGGCGGTGTGCGAAACCCCCAACTACAACTGGTCGCGCCGGGAGTGGCGAGGGGTACGGCTCTGATCGATTTCGCGCAGGTGGAGCGGTCCCAGGGGAACAAACCCGGCTGGTTGATGTCGAAACTGCTTGAGGGTGAGCGGCCTGTGAGCGTAACCGCCCGGATTCACTCCGCCGGAGGCCGCGCCACGGTGGACGTCCAACGAGTGGAGATCTCGGGCATCGTCATTGACGGCCGGACGCTGGAATTCCTCATCGACAACATCCTGCTGCCACTGTATCCGAACGCCGTAGTCGGTCGGCCTTTCGAGTTGGGGCACCGCATCGAGAGGCTGGATGTGCAGGCGCACGGCGTCGGTGTAGTAATCGGCCGGTGAAAACCGGACACAGGAGCATTTTCCCGCCTGACAACAGCGCTCGCTTGGGCTACAATCGGCGGGTTAAGCTAGAGGAAGACGATGACCTTGAAGATCGATTTACCGGATGAGCGGCAGGCGGCACTTAAAGCCAAAGCGCAGGCGCAAGGCCTGTCGGCTGAGCAGTTCGCGCGTCAGGTGCTGGAGCATGATCTTGAGGACGCACCGAGGCAGGCGCGCGCGTCTGGGACTCGATGAGCGAGGGCATGAAGCAACTTCCTGCTGAAGATTTGGCCGCTCTGCCGGACGGCGCACAGGCAGCCAGGGCCAGCAGCAATGCCATCGGTGTGGCCCATTGGACGGTAGTCCGCTTGCAAAATGCCAGAATCACCAGATCCGGATCGATCTTCGGTTGGCCGGAGTGGATACCGGTCCATCGAGGTATGACTACCGAAGGTTAGCACGGCGAACCGACTTGAATCTGAGGTTGAATAAATGCCTGTCCATTACACATTTCAAAGTTGTTCCCAGTCACCCAACCGAATAAACCACTAATGGTGCCATTCGCGGCGGCTTCTGTTCCCGCAATGCTACTACCTGAATATCCCGTGACTGGGGTTACACAGGGCCATGTGGCTGTCATGCCGGCACTTATTGAGATTTGAAGCGGTGCAGTACAGTATCCTTGACAATTGCTTTGTACGTACCCTCCTCCAAGAATTGTCATTTGTGTGGCGACAGCATAGGAATAATTGTTAGCCCAAGGTGCCTGCCTAATAGTTGCACCAGTCCCTCCAACCGCACTACAGGTACCATATATTACTTGAGCGTTACCGGCGACAACCATCACGCAAGACAGAACAATACTGAGCAGAAGTTTTTTCATTGAGTTAATCATCTCCTTTGAGTTAAGTGACTACTGAGTGGGGAACTTCAAATTGGACCGCCAAAACGTCTCTCCAGCCTGTCCAATCATGCTGATTGAGGTTTGGGCTAGCTGGAACATCATATGCCCATAGAAATCGCGGGTTGCAAGTGTGGCCGTTGGTTCGGGCTGCGGGATCTTTTGGAGTGCCGTTATCAATGCCTCACCGGTAAGAGGGGATACCAAAGCTAGGAAATCCGTTCGAGCCTTAGCCTGTTGCTGTAAAGCATCGAATGCATGGGAGGTATTGGGACCTTCGAACTTCCCAGTATCCGCCCAAATAACCCCATCAATGTACACCTTGACCGCTGTTCTTGAGTTGAACAATGATACTACCGTCTCCACCTCTTGGGATTGGGCGCTGGTAAGGGGGAGGGTGAGTTTACCCAGATTAAACGACTGTGCAAAGTTGAAACTAGGGCCAATAAGATTGGCAGAGCTTTCACCAAATTGTGACGAATTGGATAGGACCTGAATCCGGAGGATTCCATTCCCCAGATCATACACAACTACCACCGTTGCTAAGGCGCGGCCTGAGTCATTGGTAAGCAAAACGGTGTAGGGGGCGGAGATGCCCAAACTACTGGGAGTCGCACCATTCTGTTGTGGTGGGAAGCGTTCAATGAAAATCGGATCATTCACCCCGAACAACTGCAAGCCAGCGTTAGCGAAGCTAGAATTGTCGATATTCAGCATAGCGGCGTTCAACCATGAGGCTGATAGTATAGCCGAAATGCCCAGGACTTTAGGTAGCTTCATTTCACTTTCCTTTTAGGTTAGGACCCTCACAGGGTGAGGATGTTGGTCCTGCATCAGTGGATTTCACGATGGACTTCATATATAAGTGAGGCCACTATCGTTCAATCGGAGGCGTATTCGCTTCCTCATATATATCACACTGACAAGCGGAAATTAATGCCTCTAGAGAGAGGCTTCGCGGTGAAGAAGTTAATCTCGTTTACCATCAGCTCGGGGTCTCTACGATCCTGCACCTTCGTGACAGACACGAGAAACGGGGCAGGTGACACTGCTCGGTACTCCGTCTCTTTACAGTAGTGGTCTTACCTCCATCGGCACCCCGCGAACAGAGGTATCCTCCCCAATGCCTGCCCAGTACATTTGGCCAAATTTAACACTGACGGATATCGGGAAAATTCCCGCGCGGCCAGCGCCCGCTCGACCCACAGGTATCGTTCTTCCCGGCCGCCGCTGTTGAACTCGATCGGCTCGCTCGACCGTAAAAACTCTTGGATCTGATCCCGGCTCAGGCCTTCGGCATTCTGCATTCGTATCTGCACCCAGCCGAGCCGTGCCTACCCCATTGTTCCCTTTCTCATGCTCATCTTGCATTGGAAACCGCCCCAGCCAATTCACAGTTTCATGCTCATCTTGCGTTGGACAATTCTCAGGCCTGGGGGCCTGTGCTACCCGGCGCCGGAACGTTTACAATGGAAGAACCGACTTCAGCACACACTGCTCTTTCGTCCGGTCGGTCTCCGTGTGGGGACTCGAGTCGGAACAGTGGCGCTGGCCGGGCGAGCCACCGGCGGGATGCGCGATTATCTAGAACTAACCAAACCACGGATCACCTGGCTGATCCTCATGAGTACAGCTATCGGCTACTTCTTCGGGTTGCCGGACGCCGCCAACTGGCGGGCGTTTCTTCTCGGGATTCACGCCTTCTCGCTGCTCAACACCATCATTGGCACCGGTCTGATGGCCTCCGGGACGGCAGCCCTGAACCAATGGCTGGAGCGCGAGGCGGATCGCCAGATGAAGCGAACTTCGCACCGCCCGCTTCCCTCGGGGCGGATGTTGCCGAACCGGGCCCTGATTTTCGGTGTGGCTCTTTCGGTGCTGGGCTTCCTGGAACTGTGGCTGGGCGTAAACCGGCTGGCCGGCCTGATCGGCGCGTTCACCCTGGCGAGTTACCTGTTTTGCTATACGCCTTTGAAGCAACGCACCTGGTGGTCCACTACGGTGGGCGCGATTCCCGGAGCCTTGCCGCCGGTGATCGGTTACGCAGCTGCGGCCGGGGCTCTAACGCGCGAGGCGTGGGTTCTGGGAGCCATCCTGTTCCTCTGGCAGTTTCCGCACTTTTACGCAATCGCTTGGATGTACAAGGACGATTACGCGCGCGCCGGCATCCGCATGCTGCCAGTGGTCGCAGATGCGCGGTTTACGTCGCGACAAATCGTACTGTACGGCATGGCGCTGATTCCCGTGAGCCTGACGCCCGTGTTCCTGGGGATGTCGGGCATGATCTACGCGGCCGGCGCGCTTCTCTTAGGGCTGTGGTTCTTGTATTCGGGTGTGCGGGTGGCGCTGGAGCGGTCCATGATTCGTGCACGCGCCGTTCTGCTGACCTCCGTGTTGTACCTGCCGCTGATCTACGGCCTGATGCTCCTGGACAGGCCGGGGTTGTGATCGAGGTTCAAAACCTCACCCACCGCTACGGCGAACGCGTAGCGCTCTCCGGCGTGAACTTCGAGGTGCAGAAGGGCGAAATCTTCGGCTTGCTGGGGCCTAATGGCGGCGGTAAATCCACCCTGTTCCGTATTTTGTCCACCATGATGGTTCCAACCGAAGGTCAAGCCATTATTGCGGGTTATGACGTGGTGAGCGAGCCCGCGGAAGTTCGCCGTCGCGTCGGTGTGGTCTTCCAGACACAGAGCTTGGACAAAGCGCTCACGGTGGAGGAAAACCTGCGCGCCCAGGGCCATCTTCACGGGCTGAGCGGCGCCACTCTCCGTGAACGGATGAACCAGGCGATGGAATGGCTGGGGCTGGCGGATCGCCGCAAGCACGTGGTGGAGACGCTCTCCGGCGGCCTCAAGCGCAGGGTCGAGATCGCCAAAGCACTGCTGCATCGTCCGCAAGTATTGCTGATGGACGAAGCTTCCTCCGGCCTCGATCCGGCGGCGCGCCGCGATCTTTCGCACCACGTGGCGGAGTTGCGCGACCGCGAAGGGGTCACCATTTTGCTGACCACGCACATCCTGGAAGAGGCGGATCGTTGCGACCGGCTGGTGCTGCTGCACCAGGGCAAGATAGTGGCCCAAGGCAGCCCGGGCGAACTGCGGTCGAGCATTGGCGGTGACGTAGTGGTGCTGGAAGCGGACGACACGGCTGCGCTGGCCGAGGGCATACGGCAGCGCTTTGGACTCGAACCCACGGTGGCAGACGGACATGTGCGCATCGAAATCCAAAACGGACACCGGTTCATCGCCGAAGTGGTGGAAGCCTTTCCCGGCTCCGTTGAGTCGGTGGGACTGCGCAAGCCGACCCTGGAAGATGTTTTCGTCCGCGAGACAGGAGCGTCCATTGAGTAGCTTTTTCCTGCCCGCTGCAACTCTTTGGCAACGCGAGCTGATCCGTTTCTGGCGCCAGAAGAGCCGTCTGCTGGGCGTAATCGCTTCGCCACTGGTGATCTGGCTGTTGATCGGGTACGGCTCCAACAGCCTGGGGCGCTTCTTCTCGGGCGCGCTGGTGCTGACGGTGATGTTCTCCGCGATTTTTTCCACGATTTCCATCATCGAAGACCGCCGCGAAGGCTTTCTGCTCTCCATGCTGGTCTCGCCCGCGCCGCGCAGCAGCCTGGTGCTCGGCAAAATTCTGGGCGCCGCTACTCTGGCCTGGATTCAAGGATTGATCTTTCTGGCGTTTGCTCCCCTGGCGGGCGTGAGCATTCAACCGGGCGAAGTGCTGGCCGTGGCCGGCGCAATTTTCCTGATCTCCTTCACGCTGACCGGCCTGGGATTCGTGATCGCCTGGAAAATGGATTCCACCGCGGGGTTTCATGCCATCATGAATCTGCTGCTGCTACCCATGTGGATGGTCTCCGGCGCTCTGTTTCCCATATCGGGCGCCCACGGATGGGTGAAAGCGATCATGTGGGTGAACCCGTTGACCTACGCAATTTCTCTGCTCAACCATACGCTGGCATTGCCCGATGTCACTCCAGGCGCGTTGGAGAGCCTGCTGGTCACGCTGGCGTTTGGAGTGGGCCTGCTGTTTTTCTGCGGTTTGCTGGCGGCGCAGAAGAGCACGCGCAGCGCGGCATGAGAACTTGGCCCAGTGTGCTGCCTGGCATCGCGGTTTACAAACACCGCTCCCTTCGGTCACGGCTCGGTAACGGACGGGTTTACGGAGCCGTGACCAAAGGGAGCGGTTGTCAAAGAATACGCGGCCGCGGCATCCTGCTCACCCTGGCGTTGCTGCTTTCTGCCTGTGCTGCGCATCGGCTGCCCGTGTTGGGACAAGTGCCCGATTTCCAACTCACCTCGCAAACCGGCGAGACGGTCGATCGCCACACTCTCATGGGCCACGTGTGGGTGGCCGATTTCATTTTCACTACCTGCCCGGGGCCCTGTCCCATGATGAGTTCCCGCATGCGCCAGGTGCAGACAGCCACGGCCGCCATGGCGGATGTGAAGCTGGTGTCGTTCACCGTAGATCCGGCGCACGACACACCGGTCGTGCTGGCGGCGTATGCCAAACACTTTCTGGCGCAGCCGGCTCGCTGGCATTTCCTGACAGGACCGCAGCCTATGCTCAATCACCTGGGCCTCGACGGCTTCCATCTGAATGCTGTGGATGGCAGCCGGGACCATAGCACGCGATTCGCGCTGGTTGACCGCGCCGCCCGCATACGCGGATACTATTCCTTCACGGATGACGGTTTCCTGAAGACGCTGCTGCGGGACCTCGACCGATTGGAACGGGAAAAATCGTGACTCCTATCCTGCCTTCGATCAATGCCTTCCTCAATGCCACGGCCGCGGTGCTGCTGGTCTGGGGTTACACGCTCATCCGGCGCAAGCACTTCGAAACCCACCGCAAGGTGATGCAGACGGCGTTCGCGGTCTCGTGCGCGTTCCTGGTGTGCTACCTCGTGTATCACTATCAGGTTGGGTCGGTGCACTTTCCTCACACCGGCGCTATCCGCACGGTTTATTTGAGCCTGCTCACATCTCACACGATTCTGGCGGCGACGGTGCCGGTGCTGGCGATTATTACGCTGCGGCGCGGCCGCTCGGCGAGATATGAGAAGCATCGGCAGTTGGCCCGCTGGACCCTGCCGATTTGGCTGTACGTCAGCGTGACTGGGGTCGTGGTGTACTTGATGCTGTATCACCTGTGAAGCTGGATGCGCGCTTCACGGTGTGACACCGGTGCACTTTCGAGCACCGGCGCCATTCGCACGGTTTACTTGAGCCTACTCACGTCGCACACAGTGCCGCTGGCGACGGTGCCCTTACTGACCTCCCTCACGGGAGGCGGGGGGAAGAACCGAAACCGGGACGCAACGCTCCTGACGGGCTTGTACCGGTGTTGTAGGAGGTGCCGAAAAGATCGGTCATTACGTTCACGTTACTATCGCAGGCATGGTTCAGACACGGCAATCCCAGACCTGCTTCCATCGATTTCAACAGCGAGAAGTGATTGTACGCGGTTGCGCTCTGAAGTCCGTGACTCCCGTAGTTGGTATCTACGATAACCAGGACCTTATTCACAGTCGGCGTGACGCTGTAATCGTCTTCATCCCACACCGTGACAATGGCAGTGTTACCCTGCTTCCAGACTGGAGACTCCTTGATCGCAGTCACAATTTGCTTCAGTGCGATATCGCCTCGCTGCATTAGGGCCGGGTTGAGGCCAGTCAGAGTGCCATTGTCGTTCGGATCGAAATTGCAGAAGGGACCCGCGTTGCCGCGCCCGTGTTGATCGTTGCATTGATTGGGCGCGATGAACGAAAACGTGGGAACGGAGCCGGAACTGAGATCGGCATAGAGCCCATTCGGGCCGGTGAAATCGACCACGTTCGTCAGGTCGCTGTCGGGCTCGTAGCCTTCCTGAATGCTGCGGAAGTAAACGAACGGATTGTGCTTCGCCGCATAGAGCAGCACGATGCCGCCGGAAGTCAATGGAGGGGTCTGGGCGGGCAAGATTAGACTGAAATTCGTGTTGTTGGTATAGAAGCCATCACTGTAGTTGATGGTGTCGGCGCCCTGGGGTCCCAGGCTTTCCTGATAGCTTTTCCACGATCGTCCGGTTTCCGCGAGCTGATCGGCGATCGTCTTGCCGGATGTGTTGCTGACAGCCGCGATGGATTGGATGCCGTCGATATTATTGACTCCCGGAGGGCCGGACGTCTCATTGGTTGTGTCAATCGCAGCTGTCGCGGCATCCGTTCCTGTGCCATAGATCGGGCAAATCGGGGGAGATGCGGGATTGTCAGTGGAGACAGTTCCGGAAGCCAGGTTGGTGGTGCAGTAGGCGTTGTGCCAGTCCGGATAGTTGTCGCTATGCACCCCGAAGTTCGAGCCGCCAACGATCTCAAGGTAGTTCGTCGAACTCGGATGAGCGATTGCAAAGTAATTCGTTGCGGTATTCGCGTTGGTGACGAGTTCGTTGATGTACGGCAGGTTGGGGTTGCCCACTACCTGACTGTATCCATGATTCTCCATCATGATGACAAACACGTGGTCCAGGGCTGGAACGCCTCCGGGAACTGCGCCCTCGGCTGCGAGCCCGGAAACCGCTGCTACAGCAGCCAACGCTCCCAATAGTCCGATTCTTGTCTTCACTGTTTTGTCGCTCTCTCTTTCGAAGAAGTTTGTGAACGCCACGTCGTAACATTAGATGCAACTGCGGCGTAGCTCAGCGACTATAACAGGAGATCGCTTCAACTTCGTTACGAATGAGTCACTGCTCGATGAATTTCCGGGCCTCCCCGCTTTCAAAAATGCGCCGTCAACGAGAGGCCAGCGTAAGAGGGTATCCGCACGCCGACGATGGTCTCGCTAAGATTCTCACCCGGCAAAGCGATCACCTCCGTGGTCTGGCCCGTGTAGCCTCTCGCAATCAGGAAATTCAGTCCGGCGTCCAGATGTCCGTTCCAGAATGGCCGAACCAGCGCGCCCCGCAACTCATTCACCGGAACTCCCACGAAACCTTCGCCGAGCGGCTTGCGGCCGACCTCCTCGAATTCCCCGCGGGCTTTCAAACGGAAAGGCAGCCGATCGATCGTGCCGAGAACGTCGAAGATCAGCCGTGGCGCTTCCGGCACGGGAATGCCGCTTGATAGATCGCGCGCGTCGGCCTTGGAAAACGAAGCTTGCAGCATTCCGATCCGAAACCGCCTGCGCGCGGAGACGGTGATGTACTGATTCCGGCTGGGGCCTTGGTTTATCTGCAGACCGGTGTCCGGATCGATCTTAGCGAGCGACTGCTCCTGGGTGAGGTGACCGAGCGTCACGCGAAGGTCGGTGCCCAGAATCGTCTTCATCGCAAGCACCTGATAGGCATGCGCGCGGCTCACCAAGGTTCCGGACACAGTTCCTACACCCATACGGGGATCGTTGGTGAAGAAACTTTGGCCCAAGCTGAACGAGAGTGAAGGCAAAGGAAGAGAGTCAGGAGCGACAATGTTCAAAGTTGCTTTCGGCGAATTGACCCCTACCCATCCATCGAACGATAGCGAAGGAGTCAGAAGGTCCGTGTTTTGGAAACTGATCTCATCCCGCCGCCATCCCAGATTGAAGCCCAGCCACGATGTCACACGCTCGTTCAGAGAAATATATGGGCTTACAGAATTCAGAGTGACATCATTCGCGCTGATCTTCTGAAAAGGTCCGTAGATGGCACGGTCGGTTGAAGCGTAATGATCGAGATCTAGCCGGCGTGGGGCTTCGCGGGAATAATCCATGCCGGCCATGATCGATAATGATTCGCTGAGTTTCTTAATGTAAGTTGTCTGGCCGCCAGTCGCGGTGCGAAATTCGCTTTGGCGGATCAGGCCGTCGCCGAAATTCGAGAACAGCGAAAGATTGTAAGTGCGAAAGAAGCCGGAGAGATGGACCTCGCTGGAGGTATCCGGGCGCCAGATATCGTTAACGGCGATCTCGCCGGTATGAGTCTGGTCGCGCTGGCGTGGGTCGATCGTATCGTTGAGGCCCGCGACATTAATCGGGACCAATCCGGGGATTCGGGAGGTGCCATAGTAGCCGATACCGAACAGAGTCACCTGATGGCTGTTGAAATCGAACACGCGGAATCCGTTGATCTTGTATTGCTGGCGGTGTTCGGGCGTATTGAGAAATCCGTTACCATAAGCGGCTTCGATGGCGATCCAGGCGCGGGTCGCCGGGTCGGCAGGACTCCATCCGGCCACGATATCGATATCGTGAGCATCGCTCGAGACCGTAACGAATGGTTCCAGGCGTGACTGGAATCCGTACGTCACCCCGAGATTTACCGAATGATTTCCTTCGACAACATTGAACGCGCCGCCGTCCGTCTCCACGCTCCCGATCGCCGCGGGGATGATCACATTGGGATCCGTGTACCCATTCCCGTGAGCGTTTGCGCTCAGATTGTTGGGAACCAGATAACTACCCACCTGAAAGAACTGGGCTATTGGTTCACCATGATCACCGGCGACGCCGGGCGAGAAATACTGGGGCGCTTTGATTCCACCGGAAGCGGTTTCCACTGGTAATCCGGGGATCGATACTGGCGCGCCTGGACGGCCTGGATTCGCGTCGAGCGTTTCGTCGTGAATGAGGAAGCGTTGGGAGGGATCGGGATTCAGAATGCCGCCGCTCACGTGCGCGGTGACTGTCGTTGATTGCACGGACGTTGCGAGTTGGGTGAAGCTAAGATCGACGGTCGCATCGCCCGTAGCTGCGATCGGTTTCTGAACAGGGACGAAGCCGTCGAATCCGGCAGTCAACTTGTGCTCGCTGGTTCCTTCCACCTCCAAACGGTACGCGCCATCGTCTCCAGTTTGGGTTTCCATTCCGCCTTCGATCCGGACCGTCGCACCCGCGACGAGTTGTCCGTCGGGGTCGCGGACAACACCTGTGATGACAGAGGCAGTTGCCGGCCAAACGAGAAGCAGAAGAGTAGCCCCGAGGAACGCCAATACTGGAGACCATCTCGATGCCGACAAGTCATGCCGCTTTCATTGCGGGGTCCAGTGCGCCTGTGAAGTAAATAGCCCGTCGACAAAACCGATGTGATAGACAAGAAAGACGCCGAAAGCCATGCTGGCAAAACCAGAAATCGCGATCAGGTGCCGATTGATCTTGAAGAATCTCTTTCCTGTATAAACCAGGGGCATTGAGATTGCGGCGGTCATGAGCATCATTCCCACCATTGTGCCGAAACCAAAAACCAGCAGGTAAGCCGTTGACCAGAGTGGACTCTTAATCGTGGAAAGGACTAAGAGGGCCACAGCAGCTGAGCCGGCCAGGCCGTGTACGAGGCCGACCACTAACGGTCGAATGGTCTGATAAAGACCTAGTTTTCCGATAGTCCTGTCAAGGAAAAGCGCAATGCGGCCCGATACTCCGCCCATGGTCTTGGTTGGTTGCATTCTCTCAGAGATAACTTTCAGCGGAGTAAGTCGCTCCGAAATCCAACGCATGACACCGGTAAGGTTCAATACCCCTAGTAGGATTAGCATCAAGGCAACGCAAAACTCCATGGACAGCCCAAGGCGAGGCGGAATTACGACGCCGAAAACAATAATCGCGGACCCGACCAAGAAAATCGTCAGCGTGTGTCCTAGTCCCCATAGCAACCCAATCGTGGCAGAGCTTCTGATGGACTTTTGGCGGCTCACAATTGTGGATACTGCAACCACGTGGTCAGGGTCCGTGGAGTGACGCATCCCCAGGAACAATCCCAACAGAATTACAGTCACGAATGGAACCAGTTTGTCTGTGGAGAGAAGGCCGGACGAGATGTGAACCGATACGACAGCAGATGATGTTATTCCCACACCCAGCACTACCATGAACGCGGACGACAAATAGGGAAGATAGCGAAGGGTCGCGTTACCGGCGCGCACACGAGTCGAGATCACTCGTTTGGCATAAACCATCGTGAGGCCAACAGTCACCAGCACACCTGCCAGTCCCAAACTAAATGCGGTGATCAAGAACAATCCGAACCCTATACGGTGAAGCGAGAAGGCGCTAAGCAGCACGACCAGCGCCGCCGGACAAGGCACGATTCCTCCAGTGACGCCCAGCAAACAGAGCTCACGCAATGACAGGGCACGCTCAATCGCGGGCTTAACCTGGTCGGGCGCGGCTTGCTTGAAGATGGAAAGAAACCAGTGCGAATGCTGCACTCCAGGCGCATGCGAATGCTCTCCGGTTTCTCCAGTGCGGTGTCTGAGGAAAATGAAAATGCCAAGTCCAGCAACGCTCAGACCGGAAATTGCGCCGAGCCAAGGATAGAGTTGCTCGGGAACCACGTAACGGGATGCATAAAGAGTCACAGCGCCTAGCAGGTAGACGCCAGCTGTGTGCGCAGCGGTGACGACGATTCCCAGCAACACCGCATGTCTTGCCGTACCGCGTGAGCCTACAAGGTAAGCGGCAACGACGGTTTTGCCGTGTCCCGGCTCCAGCGCATGAAGCGCGCCCAGACCTGCGGCAATCAGAGCAGCCGAGAGCAGCACCCAGAAGCTCAACTTACCCTGCGTCGAGATAAGTTCGGTAAAACGGCTGCGCGGTGTATTCTGCGCGTGGACGGCGAGTGACAGTGGAGCAATGGTGGATTTCACCGCGCCGTTGGGAGAGGAGTGCGCTTGGCTCAGGTCAGGCGAAACAATTGCACCCGACGATCGGCGCTGTCTTTGAAGTGTTGTCGCCTGATGTTTGGAAGAAGTTTCAAAAACGGCCGCTGAAGCGCTCGTCTCCGGCTCAGAAAGAGAAGTCCGGAAGCCGATCAGAGCTGATAGCTGCTGTGGCGGACTGTTCAACACGTCGCTCGAGTAGTTGGTCAGTTCCTGGCTGCGATCGGTGGCGGGAGCGGAACTGTCAAGGATCGCAACTCCGTCGCCAAGAACCACGATTTCCTTCCAACCTGCCCGCCCTGGAAAGTTGTTATCGAAGTAGGAGAGTTTGTGAGCGCCCGCAGTGACATCCAGCTTGCCCCGGAATACGAACCCGGTTTTCATCGTAGGTAGACCGCCGGCGCCGTCGGCAAATGCCACCTGGCGAGATATCGTATCTAACCGGACAGATTGGCCATCGCTCTCGAGCGAGATTCCTTCCTTCAAGAGCTGCTCCTCCCGGTCCAGATAGCGGGAGGCACCGGGGTCGCCAACCGTTGGAGCAAGGTCGAACTGCCGAGTCTCCTGAAAGGTCGGGATCTCGGCCATGTCGATCAGATACCGGATCTCAACCGACCCTTGTTTGATCGTGATTTTGGCATAATGATTGACGCTGAAATTTCCCATGGGATGGGCGCGCGATGCGGCGGGGCTCAGCATCAGCACAAAAAGCGACAAAACGATCCCGGGCGCGTGTGGATGGCTCGTATCATTGCGCATTGATTGACCTTAAATCCGGATGCGATCGGGGTTTCGACCGACCCGCCCGCATTGTGAAATACGGGCGGGAACGCAAATCGGATTTATGGCTAGGTTCTCCGCGCGTTCTCGACTTGTAACATTTCTTAGAAAATAGAGATCCAAGAACTCGCGGCCCGCGTAGTGCTGAGCGTGGTAGACCGGCTGCGCGTGCTAGAATCATTCGACAGTTTTGATGGCCGAACCACGGCGTGGAGCTCTTCGTCAGGCGGCGTGGCCCGATTACGTTCGGCGTTGCGCCTTGCGGGACGAGTCTGCCCTCGCGGCGCTTTACGACGAATCCAGCCAGCTTGCTTACACGATCGCCCTGCGGATTCTCCACGATGAAGCCGACGCCTCGGAAGTGGTTTTGGATGTTTACAGGCAGGTATGGGACGGTGCCGCACGATTTGATGAGCAGCGTGGCTCGGCGGCGGCATGGATCGTCACTCTGGCGCGAAGCCGGGCCATGGACAGGCGGCGCTACCGGACGGCGGGGAGGCGAAGCGCAGCCAAGGTAGAAGAGTTGGACGATGTGAGGTCCACAGCGCCTAGCCCGGAAAGTCTGGCCATCGCCAGTCAAAGCAGCCGCGCAGTGATGCGTGCACTGGCGGCGGTCCCCTCAGAGCAGCGCCAGGCTCTGGAGCTGGCTTTCTTTGCCGGGCTGAGCCATTCGGAAATCGCCGACCGATTGGGGGAGCCTTTGGGGACGGTGAAAACACGCATCCGGCTGGCAGTCGGCAGGCTCCGCGAACCGTTGAAAGACGCTGTATGATAGTGACGATGAGCCCACGGCAGCCATGCGAGCATGGGGATCGCGCATCGCTCTATGCTCTTGGACTTCCGGATGAAACCGAATCAAGCACGGTGGAGCAACATCTGAGCTCGTGCTCATTCTGCGCAGCGGAAGTTCGCGCATCGGGCGACCTGGCCGTCCGGCTTGCCGGGACGATTCCCGCTGCCGCTCCTCCCGCCGGCCTGCGTGATCGCGTCCTCGCTGAGGCCGTACTGCCGCGGGGCGTGGTGGCTTTGGTCCGCGGCGCGAAGATGAACTTTCAACCGACGCCTTTCACTGGCGTGTCCATAGCGCGGCTTTACGAGGATCCAACTCGCGGAGAACTTACGTCACTACTGATCCGGATGATGCCGGGGGCGCATTTTCCCTCCCATCAGCATGCGAGTTTAGAGCACTGCTATGTGCTGGAGGGGGATTTGGTTTTTGAGGACCACACTCTGACAGCCGGCGACTATACCGCCGCAAGCCCGGATCAGCACCACGCCGCCGCAACCACAACGCGAGGCTGTTTGCTCTTCATCGTCCACAACCTTCGAGACCAGGTGCGCGCGCACTAATTCTCGCACCGCAGTCTATGCTACGGCTGTGCCCGCTTACGGTTGGCTGCTGTATCCGATGCTGTATCACCTCTGAAATCCTGGCTGCGAGATCAAAGATGGCGGCTGGTGTATACTCAACTTTGCTACGAATTCCAGGTGGAATTTGGAATTAGACAGGGGGTGGCATGCAGGGAAAAATCTTCTCCGTTTTGGTGTCGGGTGTGGTTGCGCTCGGTGTCGCAGTGCCGATCTGGGCGCACCATTCATTTGCCGCGGCGTACGATCTAAAAGAGCCGATAACGGTTCACGGTGTGATCACTCAGGTGTTGCTGCGAAATCCGCATTCGTGGTTCTCGCTTGAGGTTCGCGACCCCAGCGGTAAAACAGAGGAGTGGTCCTTCGAGGCCGGGACCCCGAGTGGAATGATTCGCAATGGCTACAAGCCGAGCGTCATCAAGCCGGGAGCTGAGGTCACCATCAAAGGTTTTCGCGCCAGGGACGCCTCCCAAAAAAGGGGCATGTTGAGGGAGCTCACCACCGCGGATGGGCAAGTGTTTGGTATGTTCGGGCCGCAGGAGGCTCACTGACCGCCTCGAAGCGATTTGTGAGAAGAGGGTTTCAGACGAATATGAAGCACTCCATGGTGACAGCGGCAATCATGAGTTCGCTGGTATGGTCCGCGGCGACCACGGCCCGTCTTGCGGCACAAACCAAGAATGCCGAATCGGCTCCTCCAGCCAGTCCCGCTGCGCCGGCGCCCGCACCGCGTATGGCCGATGGTCATCCGGACTTGTCCGGAGTGTGGTGGCCCGGCGCCGATATCGGGGGACGTAATCCGAACGCTGCCGGTGGAAGAGGAGGGGCACCAACCGGCGGACGGGGTCCGGCGCAGCGGCCGACCACTTTTTCCAGTTTGTATCAGCCTTCGGCTCAGGCCAAGGCCAAAACACTGGGCGATAAGGACGACCCGTCACTAGGTTGCGTTCCCACTGCGTTCGGCACTTTGAATGTGAGCCTCTTCGATGTGGGAGCCGTGGGACAAATTGTCCAGACTCCAAAGTTCTTGATAATGCTGACGGAGACTTATAACGGTTTTCAAATTATCCCCTTCGACGGAAGGCCGCATCGTGACGTGCCTCCGTCCAATCGCGGAGACGCAGTGGGTCGTTGGGAAGGCGATACCCTCGTGGTCGACAAGACGAACTTTACCGACACGAGTTGGATCTCCGCGGAAGGCCGGGTATCGTTCCATTCCGACACGCTCCATGTTGTGGAACGCTATCGCCGCGTGGACGCGAACACCCTCGAGATCGAGGCGACCCTGGAGGATCCGAAGGTGCTGACCGGGCCATGGACGGTTCCCAAACAGACTCTGAAACTAGCGCCGTTCGATCAGATTATGGAACTGGCGTGCGACGGCGCCGGAGCCCAGTCTCTGATCAACGCTGCGGCGCAACAGAGTTCTGGGAAGAACTAAGCCGTTATCAGGGGCGGCCGCACGAAATCTGGCCAACAAATAGCCTACACAAACTGGTGGGGCGGACCCCTGGTCCGCAGCCGACACCCTCGTCGGCGCTGCTTGGCTCGGCCCAAGAGCCGGACCGGGGGTCCGGCGCAGGCGAGGGCGTCCGCCCCACGTGGGCTGCCTAACGACGCGGACGCTTAGGCGCAGGCGCGGTCTCGATTTCGGGCGATCTTTCCTCCGGCTGCTTAGCTTCCACGGCAGTTGGCTTGCATGATCCGGCACTCACCGCAAACGAAGCCGCCGGCACCCAGCGCTCGCCCTGACGCTGCTCCACGCGGAAGGCGCGCGTAGCTCGATCGGCCTGCACGCGCCAACCTTCCAAAGCGTCCGGCCCGCGCGGCACCTTCAGCGGTTTGCCGCTGATCTGGCGCACCATCCAAGTCCCGCCGGCATTGGGGGATTCGTAAAGCGCGTAGCGTTCGCTGCCGCTGCCTTCGCCCCGATCCACAATCAGGCTACCCTCATTCTTCGAGCTGAAGAAGAATTGCTGGATGGAACCGGGTTGCGACTCGTCGAAGATGGCCTGCCGGCGCCACGTCTTGCCGCCATCGGCCGTAATGAGCAGAAAGGGATCCTGCGGCAGCGGGAAGAGCGTCTCTCCGCTGGCCCACCCGTTGGCGAAATCCGAGAATTGAATGTGATCCAGACCGGCTCCCCGAATGCGCTCAAATCCTTCACGCCAGGTCTTGCCGGCATCCTGGCTTCTCAACAAAACGGAGTAGAGCGTAACCGTATCGGCGTGCAGGTTTCCGGTGGCGAAAATCTGGCTTCCTACCGCTTCCGCCGCGGTTAGCTCAAGATAGACCGGGCAGGGATCATCCTCCGAACAGCTCATCCCCGCCCACTGCATGTCCTCGTCGGTGCAGCGGAACGGGAACATCATCGGCTTGCCAGTGTTCTCCAGGACGGGCGGAGTGGCATCTGCGGCTGGGAGCGCTTCCTGTCCGCCGACTGTAACGATCAGGACTGCGCACAGGGCCATCCCTCCCGCCACGCGCCGCAACTCTATCTGTTTACGCAAGTTGTAGCCCTAAAGAGCCATCCTGAGGTTTGTAACTCCGCGCCACTTGGTGTCGTCTTTTAGAACAAATCCCCGTTACGACAGCGGGCGCACTCACCCCTATCACCCAAATGCGCCCGCTTTTTCTTTTTCAATCGTCAAACAAACCCTCAAACAGCACCGAACTCAAGTAGCGCTCGGCGGCATCGGGTAGAATCACCACGATCACCTTTTCCGCCATTTCCGGTTCTTTTCCCAGGCGCACTGCGGCCGCGACTGCGGCGCCGCACGAAATCCCCGCCAGAATACCTTCCTCCCGCGAAAGCCGTAACGCCATCTCAATCGATTCCTCATTGGAAACCAGCAGCATGCGGTCGACCATGGAAACGTCGAGCGTATCCGGGATGAAACCCGCGCCGATGCCCTGGATTTTATGCGGGCCGGGCTTCATCGGTTGCCCCGCCAAACGCTGCGTGATGACGGCGCTGTTGGCCGGCTCCACTCCTACCGATAAGATCTTTTTCCCTTTCTCCTTCTTGATGTAACGGGAGACTCCCGTGATCGTGCCGCCAGTTCCGATTCCCGAAACCAGGGCGTCGACGGTTCCGTCGGTGTCTTCCCAGATCTCCGGCCCGGTGGTGCGGAAGTGGATTTCCGGATTGGCCGGATTTTTGAACTGCTGCAGCAGCAAGTACCGCTGCGGGTCGGACGCCACGATCTCCTCAGCCTTGGAGATGGAACCGGCCATCCCATGCGCGCCGTCCGTGAGCACGAGGTTGGCGCCCAGCGCCTTGAGGACCTTGCGCCGCTCAATGGACATGGTCTCGGGCATGGTCAAGGTGATCGGGTAACCGCGGGCGGCGGCGACGAACGCCAGGGCGATGCCGGTATTGCCGCTGGTGGGCTCGATGAGCTGTTTGCCGGGCTTCAGCAAGCCGCGTTTCTCGGCGTCCCAAACCATGGCGGCCCCAATCCGGCATTTGACGGAGTAGGCCGGGTTCCGGCCTTCGATCTTAGCCAGGATGGTAGCCTTGGCGCCTTCCGTCACGCGATTCAAACGAACCAGCGGCGTGCGCCCAATGCTCAGGGTGTTATCGTCGTAAACTCGCAAATCAGATCTCCCAGTTCAGTACGAATTTGGATTGTTTTTCGGTCCAGGCCCGCAGGACGTCGCCAAAGCTGGTTTTGTCCAGGATACCGGACACCGCGTCGTCCACCTGCTGCCACATATCGGCGAAGGGGGTATCGCCTTTTCGCCGCGTGCGGGACCGGCCGCCTTGCGCGCCCTCCACGAAGCGCACCACTTCGCCTATGGTCAGCGAATCGGCGGGACGCGCCAGCAGGTAGCCGCCGTCGGCTCCGCGCCGCGATTCCACGAAACCGCCCTGCTTCAGGCTGGCCAAGATGAGCTCCAGAAACTTCTGTGGAATTTTCTGACGACGGGCAATATCGGCGATTTTGACGGGTTCGCCGGGACGTCGCGAGGCCAGGTCCAAGATGGCCTGCAATGCGTACTCACCCTTTACTGAAATGTTCATAGTAACGCCGGCGATCTTGTCGCCGGTTAGCCTTCGGACAGGGGAATCACCCATGTCCAAGTAGAGATTGTAGGGTAATTGTTTATCTGCTGCAATGGTGAGGGCGAGCTACCGACAGCGATGTTGCTATCTGTTATTATCCCCCCGTACGCCGTTAGTACAGCCGGAACTTTCCGCCCAGGACTTCTCCTGCGAAGATGGGACTCGTAAGGTTGCTATGACACGATTCCTTGGAATTATCGTATTCGCCGCCGGATTTCTCATGATCTCGGCCTCTTTGCGTGAGTCGGCTATGGGCGTGGTGAATGCGCTCGCAGACTTCACCACCGGCTACAGCCCATACTCCTATATCGCCATGGCAATCGCCGTTCTTGCGGGAATCACCCTAACCCTGAAGACGGGTCAGGAAGCGCGTTGATCAGACCACGCGCGCTTTGCGGGCAGCCGCCGTCACCTCGGATTTAGCCGGCTTGCGTTCGGCAGCGGTCGATAGGCGCTTTACCTGGTCGCTCACACAAACCAGAAACATCGGTTGGCGGGCATTCTTGAGCAGGTCGATGATGCGGTTGGGGGCTTCTTCCAGGTAAATCGACTTGCCATCGGTGAGCAGGTGCACGTCGGAGGTCGCCGACAACGCTTCGCTGAGCCGCTTGCCGGTATCCTTCTGCAGAAACCGCAGCACGCGACGGATTTTTTGCAGCGAAAAGCCTTTGCGGCGCAGCTCGGCGATCACCGAGATCTCCACCACTTCCTCGGCGCGGTATACGCGCTTGTGTCCGTCCTGCCTGGGCGAAACCACGTTGCGCTCGTCCCACCACTGCAATTGGCGGAGGCTCACGCCGCAGATCCGCGATACTTCGCTGCTGTTATAGCCCTCGAGTTCCGGCCCGGAGGCTACACGGGGCTTTCTGGCCTTGAGCATCTAGCGCCACTTCCGTTGTGAGATTGACACCATTCTGGATTGTACATGGGCCACCGGCAGTGTCAATAGGGATCGAGCGTGTGGAGCATGCTTTTAGCTTGCCAGCCGGGGACGACCGGTTATCCGGACCAGGTACAACGTTGGTACCCGGGAATCTGGCGACTCCGGTCACGGCGTGATCGAATTTAAATTCGTGCCCATGCCGCCGGCGCCACAACCCGCCAAACCGAAGGGCTTGCCCGTCATGCTGCGCTTCTGCAAGACGTGTGAGAACGAGACGGCACATGAACTTCGGCGAGCAACCGGCCTGGTGGCGCGCATCTGCCGCGGCTGCCTCGAGCGCGCCATGCGCACTGTCCCGAGCAGCATGGACCGCTCCTCCATCGGCGGTTTGCGATACACTCTCCGCTAAACTGGGGGCGATTATGAGCATCGTCCTGTCCATCCGGGGAGGTGGAATCCGAGGGATCATCCCGTGCTGCTGCTTAATGAAATTAGAAGAGCAGCTCGGCGGCCTCACCCGCGATCACATCGATTTTTGTGCCGGCACATCCACCGGCGCGCTTCTCACGGCCGCCGTAGCGGCGGGAGTTTCCGCGGCCGACCTGCTGAAAGTGTACACGGAGCGGTCGTCGGAGGTTTTCACGCCCACCGGCGTGATTGCCGACGCCAAGCGGGTTGCGGCGGGCTACATGTACGATCCCCAGCACCTCGAAGTTGTTCTCACTGCAGTTCTGGGTTCCGGGGCGACGTCAGTGATCAACGAAAGCCCGATCCGCGTCATGATTTCCGCCACCGCCATGAATGGCCGCAATTGGTTCTTCGTTCGAAACAACCCGAAAAATGCGGGCACTACTGGATTGGTGAAGCTGGTAGACGCGGCTGTGGCCTCTTCCTGCGCGCCAACCTATTTCGATCACTGGCAAATCGACGGCATCCTGGGGCAAACCATCCAGTTCTTCGACGGTGGCGTGGGCGGGACCGCGAATCCGGCATACCAGGCCGCCGTCGAGGCGTTCGACTTCGACGATTTCACCCCGGCGGCCACCCGTTTAATCTCCCTGGGGACTGGCTATTTCCCGGCGGCGGATACCCCGCCCAAAGGGCTGATCGCAACCATCGGGTGGACCACCAGCACCCTGGTGGATACTTCCGAGGATTGGGTTGACGACGCAGTGAACCGGCAGTGGCCGGGGTTGATGCAGAATTTCAATCCGTTGCTGCCTAGCGATATCGATGAGGCCGATCTTTCGGCCATTCCGGTACTGCTTCAAATCGGGCAGCAGATGGCGGCGCAAATGGATTGGAAGGCGGTATTAAAATAATGATGCACAGAACCCGATGGAACGTCAGTACTGGAACCTACACTGAGGGCAACCCGCCGAGCGTTAACAACTTTCTGACATATGTCATGATAGATTTTGGGCAGCAGCTAGGTGGTTGGGTAGCACAGGCCTCCCGGCCTGTGTCAGGTTTGGCTTGAGCGGCCTTTCTCACCAACCTGCTAATTTAAGTTACGACTATGGCCAGCAATGAGACCCTTCCCCACCCCGAGATCATACGCCGGAGTTTGTTTGGCGGGCTGACATTGGCGGCGCTCGTGGGCGCTGCGGCCTGCGGCCACGGCTCGGCTTATTATCTCGACAAAGGAAATGCGCTGTTCGCCAAAGGAGAGCTCGCCGAGGCGGAATTAAACTACCGGAAAGCCGTACAGAAGGATCAAAGCAACGGGGAGGCGTTCTACCGCACCGCCCTTTGTGAGCTGAAGGAAAACAAGCCGGTACCCGCCTTGCAGGATCTTACCGAAGCCGTGACCCTGATGCCCGACAATAAGGATGCTAAGCGGCAGCTCGCAAACCTGGTGCTGGGCGGATTCATTGGGGATCCCTCGCGTCCTCAGGCCCTTTATCAACGCCTGGTAAAGATGAGCGATGAATGGCTGACCAGAGATCCCCGGTCGGCGGAAGGCCTGCGCATCAAGGGCTACATCGCCATGGTGGAAAAGCGGCCGCAGGAAGCCATATCCCTTTTCACCCAAGCGCAGCAGGGCAATCCCCAGGATGAAAGGGTCAACATGGGATTGATGGATGCGCTCTTCCGCGCCGGGGATACTGCCAAGGCCGAAAAGGTCGGGTTGGATTTCATTGCCGCGGACCATTCCGCCGGCGATGTCTATGATGCGCTCTTCCGCATGTATATCGCCACCAAGCGCCCCGCCGAGGCCGAAAACATCCTGATTCGCAAAAGCCAAGACAACCCCAAAGAGAACGCCTACCTCTTGGAGTTGGCCGGCTATTACGCGAGTGTTGGAAAAAAACCCGAGACGGAAAGCACCATGCGCACGCTTCTGACCAACCCCGGCGGCGATCCGCAACTGCATCTCAAGGCCGGTGACTTCTATGCCACCCTGGGGCAGTGGCCAGCCGCGATCGAGCAATATAACACCGGGATCGCAGCCAATGGAAAGGATAAGTCTATCTATCAGGTCCGGACGGCCCGGGCCCTGATCATGCAAGACAAGCGCGAGGAAGCCATCAAGACTCTGAGTGATGCGCTCACCCAGCACCCCGACGACACCGAGGCGCGCAAGCTGCGGGCTGCTTTGATGCTGGGAAGAACCACGAGCGGTAAAGGGGGAGCCGGCATCGCAGATTTGAAGTCGATGGTGGAAAAGAATCCGGACGATGACCTCGTAAAGATCACGTACGCCAAGGCCTTGCTGGAATCGGGGGATCTAAACGAGGCGCGCGCGCAGTTTCAGGACATCGTAAAAAAGAATCCGCGGTTTATCGATGGCTTCGTGGCCTTGGCCGATATCGCATTCAGGGACCGGAACAACCGCGATGCGGCCGACCGGGCGGCGGCGGCGCTCCGCCTCGATCCCAATAATCTGCGCGCACAGATGGTGCGTGGCAGTGCTCTACTGCGACTGGGACAGTACGATGAGTCCTCCGAGATCCTCAACCGGCTGGCACGCGAGTTCCCGAAAGCCGTTGATGTGCGGCTGGAGTTGGGTTACCTGGCGGTGCATCAGCGGAAATACGCCGATGCCGAAGGAATCTTTAAGAAGCTCCAGGATGACAATCCCAGCGATTTGCGGGCGCTCGGCGGGCTGGTGGATACGGATTTGGCGCAGCACCGGCCGGACAAGGCTTTGGCCAGGCTCGAAGACGAGCTAGACCGCTCACACGGCTCGCCGCAACTGCGGAAGATGATCGCGATGACCGCCATGAGCACCGGAAAATATGGAATTGCGATCGAACAGTTTCAGAAACTGGCGGATCAGACTCCGGGCTCTATCGAACCGCAACTGCAACTCGCTGACGCCTTGCGCGTGCGGGGCGATTTCGTCGGCGCGATTACGATTCTGAGGAAAGCGGCTGCTCTTGCCCCCAACGATAGCCGCCCTCCCACGATGCTTGCCTTTCTGTACCAGATTGGGAATCAGCGAGACCAAGCCAAGGCCGAAGCGTGGCGGGCTTTGAAACTGCAGCCCGAGAATCCCGCTTCCATGAACAATTTGGCTTGGGCTTTGGCGGACACTGGCGACAGTCTGTCTGAGGCGTTAAAGCTGGCCCGTCAGGCTACCGCGAAGGCCCCTAACGTGCCATATTTCGCCGATACTCTGGCGTACGTTTATCTCAAGAAGGACCAGAACGACGAGGCTATGGCGATTCTGGAAAAACTGGTGCGCCAGTATCCCAACAATGCCGACTTTGCGTACCATGCGGGCATGGCTTGGTATCAGATGGGGCAGCCTGCCAAGGCTAAGACCGAGCTTGCCCGCGCCCTCGATCTATCTCCATCGAAGGAAACGGCGAATGCCATCAACGATCTCATTCGCCTTATCCGATGATCGTCACGGTACTATCGGTTCCCTGTACTGCTTCTGGTACTTTGTTCGTGTATCTGCATTACTTAGGTCTGGATTTCAGCATTAGTCTCGACTATCCTGAGTGGGTAACGAACAGAAACATAGATCTGCGGAGGAGTATCGGATGAAGCGAAAGTTGTATATTTTTTTGGGCCTTGCGGCGACATCGCTCTGGTCGATTGCCAGTGCGTCGCCTACGACCTACACCTACACCTTTGGTGACGGTACGCAAAGCACCACGCCGGGAACGGTGCAGAGCGGAGGAGGCGGGATAGTTTTTGGTAGCACTTCCGAGACGTTCGACCCAACGTCGATCACTGGCACAGGCGGGGGGACTCCAACGGTAACGATCACCGCGGAAGGAGCGCCGAGCGGTCTCAACACAGGCTCGCTGCCTACCGGCGTTGGCGGCCAACCGGATGACGGGCAAGCGTCTAGCTTCGGGGCCCTGTCACCTTCGAGCAATACTCCAACCGGCCTTTTCGAAGTGACGAATGGAGACGGCGGGAACACCGCTACCGGTATTGCTCCCTATGTCAGCAACCAAGCCAGTGGTTCGGCCGGCCACCAAAACCTCACTGGCGAGAATGGCATCACCGAGCAATCTGTCCTGCTGGTCAACCTCAATTCATTCGCGGCAGGGTCGACGCTTACTTTCGTGATGGAAACGGGTAGCAACGCGGCCGCGTATACCGGGATCAACCTCTGGGAAGGGACCAGTGCCACAACGCCCACAGGCTTTGGCCCCACCACTTCTTTAAAAGAGGTTACGGCCGACTTTGGTTACTTGATCAATGGCAAGAATGGCGGGGAAATGACCGCGACCGTTACCGTGCCCGGCACTTTGGGAACCGATTCGTGGATTGCCATTCAGGCCGACTGCCATTACCTCCTATTGGACCAACTCAATATCACCACGCCCTCCGGCGTTCCGGAACCGAGCTTCTACGGTTTCTTCGCGCTGGCCATGGTGGGTCTGGTATTCGGCGCCCGCAAGATGCGCGCACGCGCTGCGGTTGCTGCTGACGAGAAGGCCTAATCCTTCTTCAGTCGTCTCAATAGGCCGATGGGGTCTTCGGATTCCATCGGCCTTTTCCTTTGTGTGCCGAGCATGTTCGACAGCTCAGGGGTGAAAGTCCCCTCTACAACCTGATGGAGGTGAAGTAGTAGCGAAGCGCAAGGGCGTTCCGGCGACGGAGGGTCTGAAAGAAGCGTGGAGC